>OGHC01000100.1_pt1 | contig 80528 bp, 90 predicted proteins | sample 1571381 | NCBI WGS metagenome assembly OGHC01 (sample SAMEA2581945, study PRJEB24529) | metagenome | biome: Human gut stool | place: China | collected 2011 | reverse complement strand
TGTAAAATAAGGGGTTTAGCCCCCCCCCCCTACAGCCACAAGGGTTTCAGGGCAAGGGTATAACTCAATTTTACATATCCTTTTTTTATAAATTTCTTCTTTTTTAAACGACATTAAATCACATCCATTGATTATCAGTATACTTTACATATTCCACATTCTCAAATGTTTGTAACAACATTTTTTTAACTTTTTACAAAAGTTTATAAATAAAGGCCGGATTAATAATCCGGCCTTTATCAGTTCTAGTTTTCTACATATTCTCTTAATCGTTTACTGCGATTTGGATGACGAAGTTTTCTCAACGCTTTTGCCTCAATCTGTCTGATACGCTCACGGGTTACCCCGAACAACTGACCAACTTCTTCTAATGTTCTTTGTCTGCCATCATCCATACCGAAACGAAGTCTTAAAACATCTCTTTCTCTTGGAGAAAGTGTACAGAGAACTTCTGCCAAATCCTCTCTCAAGAGTTCTGAAGCTACTGTCTTAATAGGAGCATCAGCTTCTTTGTCTTCAATAAAATCACCGAGTCTGGAATCTTCTTCTTTACCAATTGGTGTTTCTAAAGAAAGCGGTTCTTGAGCAATCTTAACAATTTCTCTCAATTTCGAAATTGATACGCCCATTTCTGAAGCTAATTCTTCTTCGGTCGGTTTTCTTGAAAGTTCTTGAGCAAGTCTTCTTGTAACTTTCTTTAATTTATTAATTGTTTCCACCATGTGAACAGGAATACGGATTGTTCTTGCCTGATCAGCAATCGCTCTTGTAATAGCCTGTCTAATCCACCAGGTAGCATATGTTGAAAATTTAAAACCTCTTTCGTGGTCAAACTTTTCTGCGGCTCTGATTAAACCTAAATTACCTTCTTGAATAAGGTCTAAGAAAAGCATGCCTCTGCCTACATATTTTTTTGCAATACTAACGACAAGTCTTAAGTTAGCTTGAACAAGCTTACGTTTTGCAATTGCACCTGGTGTACCACCCTGTATAATCTTTCTGGCAAGTTCGATTTCTTCACTTGTTGATAACAATTTAATTCTGCCGATTTCTCTTAGATACAACCTTACAGGATCTTCAACCGCTACGCCTTTTGGTACATCTGTATCAAGTTCAGCTTCTCTTGATGAATCTCCTGTATCCATCATATAGAAATCATCACTCTTGATGCCGCCTAACTTTGATGAAGTAATAATATCTTCAATATTATCTGTCCCTAAATCAGTTTCAATATAATCAACTGAATCATCATCTTTTTCTGCATCATAATCCAGCAAGTCCATGCTTTCTTCTTCAACGCTTACTACTGATGAATGTGAATTTCTTTTTTGGGTCATTATTTATCTCCAGTCCTTAACTTTATTTTATCTCTAAGCTGCATTTGTATCTTTAATGCTTCAATCTCGTCATCATTTACCTGTTTGTACTGCTGACGAATTTTTTCGGCTTCTTTTTCCTGATAACATTTCTTAAGTCTTACAATATTTTCCCTTACAGCCCTTTCGAACTCGTCTGGTTCCAGACCGTGAAACGCTTCCGAGAGTTCAACTATATCGGTTAATATTTGGGTCAAATTATCATCCTCAATGAATTCTGTATACAAATTTTTAGTCAATTCCTTAACATTATTTATTGTACACGCTAATTTGTCAATTGTATTTTTTACAATTATTAACGTTTCATCTTGAATGATATCTTCCGGCAACATTTCTTTAAGTTGTTGGTAACTTAGAACATTGTCATTTGCTAGAAAAACACTCAATAAATTTTTTTGCGCTTTTATTTCGAATTGTGAAGAATTTGTTACAACTTTTTGTTTATATTGTATTCTTCCTTCATTATCCCCTTGCCGTTCTATACGTGCGAGCTCTTTTAACATCGCATTTTCGTCAACATTTATTACTGTTGACACCATTTTAACATATTCGGATTGAATTATCTTGTTATTTACATCTTTCAATATCTCGATTGTCTGTTCAACAAGTTCTGCTTTTTGCTGGGGTGTTTTCGCAGAATTCTTCTCTTTCAATATATTGTTAAGCAGAAAATCAATTAAAAGAGGAGCTGTTTTTATATATTCTTTAAAAGCATCGCCGCCCATTGTTCTGATAAATTCGTCCGGATCTTTACCTTGAGGCGGAGATACTACACGAATTTCGCAAGCATATTTGTTATCCATTGCAGAAGAAATATGACTCTCATCAAACTGCTTTATATCCCCTAATGTAGACAGCGTTTCCTTAATTACTGCGCTGCCTTTTTTGGTTGCATTTATCCCTGCTCCGTCAGTATCAAAAGATAAAAATATTCTTCTTGATTTTGTATAACGCGAGAGTATCTTTACATGATCAGGCGTTAGCGCAGTTCCGCAGGAAGCAACAGCATTCTCCACTCCATGCGCCTGTGCTGAGATTACATCAAAATACCCCTCCATGATTACTACGCCGTCTTCATTTTTTATTGCTTCCTGAGCTGAATTTAAACCAAAAAGGATTTTACTTTTGTTATAGATTAATGAATCTGATGAGTTTAAGTATTTAGGGTTCTGTCCCTCGTCAACTGCACGTGCACCAAATGCAACGTATTCTCCCAATTCATTCTGAATTGGAATTATTATTCTATTTCTAAATCGGTCAATCCAGCCGCCTGAGTTCGATTTTAATATTAAACCGGCTTTTTCTAATATTTCGTCCTTAAATTCTTTTTTAAGTTCCTTATAAAGAGTATCATACTTGTTAGGCGCCCAGCCAAGAGTAAATTTATCTATAATACTATCATCAACGTTTCTCTTTCTCAGAGCTGTTATGGCCTTATTGGCATCTTCGGCACTTCTTAATTGTGCATGATAAAATTTCGCAGCTTTAAGGCATGCCTTGATCATCTCTTTCTTTTGATTTTTAGTATCAGCAGAAGCATGATATTTGGTCGGAAGCTCTATTCCATACTTTTCAGCAAGCTCCAGAATTACGTCTTTATACTCTCTGTTTTGTATCCTGACAAGGAAATTCAAAGCATCTCCGCCAGCGCCGCAAGAAAAACACTTAAAAATTCCTCTAGTCGGGCTTACTGACATAGACGGCTTTTTATCATTATGAAAAGGACAAAGCCCCCAGTAATTAGCTCCGCTCTTTTTTAATACAACATATTGCGATACTACATCTACTATATCCAGCCGGTCTTTGATTTGCGAAATTACATCTTCAAACGAATTTGCCATATTTATATTTTAGCACTGACAAAACAAAAAACAAAAGCTAACAATCGTTTAACAAAATTTTTCTATTATGTTTTTTATGAAAAAGTTTTTATTTACACTTTTAATTTTAACGATAGGAGTGCCGGTTTATGCAAAAAACATAAACTTTATTCATGTTACCGATGTGCATCTTACACAGGCAAATGCGCATTATTTAAAAGAATTTACAAATGAAATCAACAATAAATATCAAGACTTTGATTTTGTAGTATTTACAGGAGATAACATTAACAGGGCAGACAGGAATGATTTGGATAGCTTTTTAAATATTATTAAGGATATAAACTTAAAGGTTTTTGTAACTGTTGGAAACCATGATCTTTTACTTAGCCGAGACATGACAGCCGATTATTATATGCAGAGAACCCGAAAAATACTCGGAAAGTATCACCCTTCTAGTGCAAACTATATATTTAAAAAAGGAAATCTTGTTTTTATTGCGATGAATGGAGTTAAGGAAGTAATCCCCGGACCTAATGGATATTACAAAGAGAGTGAAATTATATGGCTTGATAGGCAGCTAACTAAATTTAAGAATAAGAAAGTAGTTATATTACAGCATTTTCCGCTTCTGGATACAAATTCAAAATCAGCAGGATTATACAAAAAAGAAAGTTATTTTAACGTTTTAAATAAACATAATAATGTAATAGCTGTTGTTTCAGGACATTATCATAATAACAGGGAAGAAAAAATAAATAATGTTTACCATATTGTTACAGAGAAATTCAGTGATAATACCTATTACAAAATTATCAGCATTAATGACGAGGATGGATTTATTTATACAACTCTTGTCGATAAAAGCAGTATTTGTGCGGATTAAAGAAATTGGAGTATAATAAAACAAATGAATATTAAAGATGCAAAAATTTTAGTAGTCGAAGATGAAGAACACATTAACCGCCTTATTGAACTGGTTTTAATCTCTGACGGGTACTACAAAATCCGGAAGGCCTTTGACGGAATGGAAGCTCTGGATTTAATAAAAATGGATAAACCTGATTTAGTTTTGCTTGATGTAATGCTTCCTGAATTAGACGGCTTTTCATTATGTAAAATTATTAAGGAAGATAATAATTTTAAGTCTATTCAAGTAATAATGCTTACGGCAAAGAAGATGGAAGAAGATATATTAAAAGGATTTGATAATGGTGCAATTGATTATATTTCAAAACCTTTCAGCAATAAAATCCTGCTTGCCAGAATAAAAGCACATCTTGAAAACAGCAGATTGCAAAACGAAATTCAAACATACATAGGAATTAAGTTAGATGTTAATAAGAAATGCGTAAAAGTTGATAAAGAGAATGTTGAACTTACCAATTTTGAATTTAAAATTTTGGAAAACTTTATATCTAATCAGGGCACAGTGTTTTCGCGCTCAAAACTTTTATCTTTACTGAGGGGTGATGGAGGATTTGAAGTTTCTGAACGGGCTGTGGATGTTCAAATAGTGAATTTAAGAAGGAAAATTAAAGATTACGGGCACTATATTGAAACTGTAAGAGGTGTCGGTTATAAGTTAAAGGAGCTTGATGTATGAAAAAAAGAGATTTATTCTGGACAACAAGACTCATATGTTTTTTTGCTATAATACTGCTTTTTACGTTCTTATTCTTTCACCATATTATACAATTCAATTCTTCTTATATTCAGGAAGAAAAAGACGAGCTGAATGTTTTCAGAAAACAAATTCAGTGGGCTGTTACGCCATATCTTGAAAAAGAAGATATGGAAAGCTTAAAAAAATATGCAGAAGACTTTGAAGGTTCAGAAGTCAAGTTCAGAGTTTTTGATAAAAATGGCAACATTATAGTTTCTTCTAATCCTGAAGATTTAACACCAATGGCCAAAGATGACAGTAAAGTTCTTAGAAAAAAAACTCCATGGAAAATTTATAAATCTTCTATAAAGGATCGAAAAATTGTTTCTGTGGCAAAATTTAATGCTGGAATGACCGAATATTATATTGAATTAACACTTCTTGAGGAAAAAGTTATTGAAAAAATTGTTAAAGGCCAGATAAATATGATTACACTGTTTATTTTTTCGATGCTAATACTTCTGCTTGCAATTTTTCAGCTTATATATCAGGTTAGAAGTTCTTTTAACAAATTTGACAACTGTGTCTTAAAAATAGCCAATGGTGATTTGGACACTGTTATAGAAGTACCAGAGCTTGAAATGCTTAATGAATTGGCCATATCTGTAAAAAAGATGACAGAAAGGCTGAAAAAGCAAATTGTTAGGCTCGAACAACTTGAAGAGTATAAAAATGAGTTTATACAGAATGCATCACATGAGATTAAAACTCCAATTACTGCAATAAATATGGCATTAGAACTCTCTGAAAATTCTAACAACGAAGAACAAAATCGGGAATGCTTTAAAATTATTCAATACCAGATAAAAGCTATAAATAAGCTTGTGAACGATATTTTGATGCTCAGTGAAATTGATGTTGAAAAGACTAACGAACAAAAATCGTTTGAAAAGTTCAATCTTAATGAACTCATACAAAAAGTTGTTAGCTCTTTTGGCAACAACGAGGTAAAAATAAACATACAATGTGATAAGAGCGTTATCTTTAACGGCAATGAAGATTTGATAAAATCTGCACTTGAAAATTTAATTACTAATGCTGTCAGATATTCCGGCTCAGACAAAATTGATATTATATTAACTCAAGATGAATCTGGAATAAAAATTCAGGTTATAGATTACGGAAAGGGTATTAAAAAAGAACACCTTGATAAGATTTTTGAAAAATTCTACCGTATTGATAAAACAAGAAGCCGAAAAAAAGGCGGAACTGGACTAGGACTTGCCATAGTCAAAAATATTGTTGAACTGCACAGCGGAGAAATTTGCGTTGAAAGCGAAGAAAATAAGGGAACTAATTTTGTTATTAAACTTCCGGTGACTTTATAATTGAATATTTAACCCCTTGCTTGACAATTTCTGTATTAACCGGTAAATCTTTTATTTCTTTGTTCCTTACAATCAAGTAATTGTTCTTTCGGCATAATTCATTTCTTAACCATTCAGGATTTTCTCCGGTTTGAAACTCAACATTTTTAAGCCCTGAATAATAAAGAAGCGAATATTTTTTCCCTGTTTTATATGTGGAAATAGTATAATTATTATCCTTTGCCATTTTAGCAAATTGCATTAAATCGTTTTGCCCGAATGAATAATCAAGTTTATAGCCAAATGGAGAAGCAAATCCGCCTAAAATAGTCATTACAGCTACAATTACCATAAACTTTTTTATACTTCTCTCATACCAGATATGCCCTATTAAAACTGCAAAAAATGGATAGACCGGAAGAATATAAGTTATGAGTTTTGCTCCGGAACAGGAAAAAAATACCAAAATGACTAAAATTGCAGTAATATTTAAAACAAGAAATTTGTCATATCCATTTTCCAGATTAAACTTACGCGGCTTTCTCAAGCTTGATAATAATGAAAATATCCACGGAAAAAGCCCCCATAAAAGAGTCACAAAATAAAAGTAAACAGGTTCTTTTCTGTGAATAACTTCGGCTCCTAAAAATCTCATTAGATGGTGCTTAATTATGTATTCATTAAAGAAATGTGAGCCGTGTTTTAATAACATTATTATATGCCATGGAAGCGCAATTATCAGAAATAATACGATTCCGACAGGCATATTTTTAAGAGTTTCTTTATAAGTTCTAAATATTATAGTGCCTGCAAGAATTGTACCTGCAGGTATTACAACTCCTGGAATACCTTTGGCTAATACAGCTAAACCCATTAAAATATAACATGAGTACCAGAAGTATTTCTTATTTTCTTCTGAAACAAAAAAAGTAAAAAAGTAGCACAATACAGAGCTTGAAACAAGACTGGTTAAAACACTGTCAAGCATTGCAATTTTTGTTATCAGCACATATTCAAGAGTGGTAAGTAAAATAGCACTGTTCAAAAATGCAAATTTCTGATTTTTAACCTTTTCACTTAAAGAGAAAAGCAAACCTAACGGAAGCAGAGATAATATTACTACCGGAAATCTAGCAGTAAATTCACTTATATCCTTAAAAAACCAGAAAGATAAACTTTCAAGCCAGAAAAACAAGGGAGGTTTTTCAAAAAAATACTCTCCATTAAGATATAAAGTTAAATAATTTCCACTGGTAAACATATCCCGCGCCATTGTTACATATCTTGTTTCATCAGGTTCTAATAATGGATATGCACCAAGCAGCATTACATAAATAATTGCAAAACTTATAAATAAAATAAGAAACAGATTGTCCCTCTTATTAAAAAAATTTTTCATAATCAGCCTTTCTTATCCAATGATAAGAAAGAATTGTTAGGGAAATGTTAGGTGTTCAATAGTAAATCTGCTAAGCCATTATTTGTTTACAAAATCCACTATTCCATCAGCTATTCCTTTAGCTGCATTATAAGCAAAATTGTTTGATTTATATAAAACAGTATCAGAAGGATTAATCATATATGCAGCTTCAACAAGTACTCCCACAAAGTTTGCAGGTCTGATGACTGCAAAGCTGGCAGTTCTTACTCCGTCTTTTCGTGTCCCTGCGGATTTTGTAACACTTTTCTCAAGTATTTCTGCGAGTTTACGGGAATTACGGTTATAATAGTATACGCTTGTTCCTTTATTTTTATGAATATTTATTGGTACATCGCCGATTGAGTTTAAATGAATACTTACAAATATATCTGCATCATTTTCATGTGCAATCTTAATCCTGTCATTTAGAGAGATTGTTCCATCGCACTCACGTGTCATTATTACATTTGCCCCCATATTTTTAAGCAATTTTTGCAACTCGAGAGCAATCTTTAGATTTATATCTTTTTCAGCATCCCCCAGACACCCCATTGCACCTTTTTCCGCCCCGCCATGTCCTGCATCTATAACGATAGTGCAATCTTCTAATGCTTTGGGGATTTCGCAAACTTTAAATGTGTAAAGTCCGTCTTTAAGAGTAACAGAATAAAAATATTTTTCTGGTTTTGGAATATTCAGAGTATAAACTGATGTATCCGATAATTCTGGATTGTAAACTTTAAACAAAATTTCTTTATCCAAATCTTCAACAGTATATGGAAGATTTTTTGTAAAAGATATCGTCTGGATAACTGCATTTTTAAACTTCTGGCTGTCCATATTTATAAAACTTGCAACATCAGAATTTATGCCACAATCTTCATCAACATCCTTTTTTGCAATCCAGCCTGTCTTATCTTTCGAAAGATAAACTCTATAAAACTCTCCCTTAGAGCCGTCTATCAAAATAGTTGTACCTTTAAACAGATGGGAAATTCGATTTAGACCGCCATCAACAGGCGTGCTGCGCAAAGGAGTATTATCATTCTTCACAACAACTGCATGTCTTTGAATATCTGCAGCTTCCTCAGATGCTTTACTTATTGGAACTTTTTTACAAAATTTGTAAACTTGAGTATTAAAGTTAGAACGAACTACTACCCTGTTTTCTCCATCTTTCAATTTTACTGAATGAGCAAACGCACCATTAGAAGCCGTATATACTCTCTCATTATTTATAGTAATCATCTCAGAATTATTAGCTTTCCCTGCAAAAAGGACATATTCAGAGGTTACAACAGCCTCTTTCTCTACAGGAAAAACAAGTTCAAAAGCATTACAAGACAGCATGCCGGAAACAAACAGCATCAAGAGAAGTAATACTCCTTTTAGAAAGTTGGATTTTGACAAAATAAATAACTCTCCCTGAATGGTTGAAATAAGGCGCGCTGAGTCAGACTCAGCGCACCTCCAATAAATTTTATACGACTGCAGTTTTTATAGCAGCTCTGGCTCTCTTAAGAGAATTTTCCTTACCAAGTATTGCAAGAGTAACAACCATATCTGCGCCGCAGAGTCTGCCTGTCACAGCTGCCCTTATAGCCCACATTGTAAATTTAGGTTTATACCCCTTTTCTTCTTTGAATTTAGCTCTAAAATCAGCAAGTTTTTCATGAAGATTTTCTTCTGACCATTCCCAGTCTTCAGCCTGTTCCACAAATGATTTTAAAACATCCTGAGAAAGTTCAGTATCAAGTTCAGCCTGAGCTTTTTCATCAATTTCAACATTGCCGCCGCCAAAGAAATAGGAAACAGCATCAGTAATATCTGATAACAAAGTCAATGGTTCGTACGTAATATCAACCATTCTGTTGTACTGTTCTTCTGTTAGTTCGCTTAGGTTGTATTTTATTAAATATTTCTTAAGTTTTTCTCTTAATTCTTCTTTTGGAAGCATTTTAATATAATGGCTGTTCATCCATCTTAATTTGTCATATTCAAAGATTGAGTTTGAAGAAGAAACTTCATTTATTCTAAAATCTTCAGCAATTTTTTCAATAGGTTTAATTTCTTCTCCGTCAGAAGGAGCCCATCCTAGAAGCGCAACAAAGTTTACAAGAGCCTCTGTTAAATACCCTTGTTCTACAAAGTCAGAAACAGCAGTTGCTCCGTGTCTTTTTGAAAGCTTGCTTCTATCCGGAGCCAAAATCATACCTAAGTGACCAAATCTTGGTACTTCAAAGCCTAATGCTTCAAAAATTAAAATTTGTTTGTAAGTGTTAGAAATATGGTCTTCGCCTCTAATTACATGTGAAATCTTCATAAGAGCATCATCGATAACAACAGCATAATTATATGTTGGAGCACCATTCGATTTCATAATAACAAAATCACCAATCAGGTCTGTATCCATATGAAGTTTACCTTTTACAAGGTCGTCAAATTCCAGAATTGAAGAGTCGTGGAACGCCTTTTGAGCTTTTGCAACATTAAACCTGATGGCAGGCTTTCTTCCTTCTGCTCTTAATTTAGCTTTTTCTTCTTCTGTTAGATTTTCGCATTTTTTAGAATAAACATAAGCTTTTTTATTTTTAGTAGCTTCTTCTTTTTCAGCTTCTAATTCTTCCGGAGTACAGAAGCATTCATATGCAAACCCTTCATCCAATAATTTTTGGATATATTTAGGATAGATATCGAATCTTTGAGATTGTGTATAAGGCCCGTATTCACCGCCTACATCAGGACCTTCATCCCAGTTCAAACCTAAAGCTTTTAAGCTGTCAAAAATATTATCTACATATGCCTGACTAGTTCTCTCTGCATCGGTGTCTTCTATTCTTAATATAAATTTACCGTTGTTTTTCTTTGCAAATAAGTAATTAAACAATGCAGTTCTTGCCGTACCAATATGAAGATTTCCACTTGGTGACGGTGCAATTCTTACTCTTACTTCTGACATAATATATTCCTTCCTTTTCGTTTATTTATGCTTTTATTATCGCACAAATAGAAAATAAGAGTAAAGAGGCTATAACAATTGTAATGCTATACTTGGTGTTTGATTTGCTGTTGCCATAAGCGTTGTGGCAGCTTGCTGCAAAATTTGATAACGAATATATGCAGAACTTTCTTCGGCAATATCGGCATCACGAATTGTTGAGCGGGTCGAAGTTAAATTATCTATACTTATACCTATTGTTTCAAGAGCAAATTCTAAGCGGTTATAGGCAGCCCCGAATTCCGTTTGTTTTTCACTTATCTTTTTCAAATATTCATCAATTTTTGTAAGCGAATCTCTGGCAGCCTTTGGAGTTGAAAAATCTACATCAAGATTTAACCCGAAACTTAAATCGAGTTTAATCTCCGATTTTGGGTTTGAATCAATGCCTGCCTTATATTTAATAACATTTGTTTCTTCAAGCTGTGATTGGAATTTTTTAGCTTCAAAATATGAAGGTAATGTTCCGTCCTTGATTAATTCTTCTATTCTTGCACTTGAAACGCCCTCTATATAACCTGGAGTATCAGCAAAGTTTCCTCCGCCTAAACCATTTGCACAGCCAGTTGTTTCTTTATTATAATAACAATCCGTTGTCTGTGTATTAGATATGCTAATATAACCAATTAAACCGCCAATATCATCGCCATTTTTTACTGTTACTTTACCGGAAGCATAACTATTATAAACCCTAGCATTATCTCCTTTTCCTATAAGTCCGCCTCCTGCATCATAATTAGTTAGCTTGACATTTCCTGTTGCAAAACAGTTGCGTATTGGAGCTGCCCCGCTCTCACCAACAAGCCCTCCGCCTCCATTAGCTCCGGTTGATATTACATCTCCTGTTGCATAAGAATCTGAAACATAACTGCCTACGCCATAACTACTGTATCCCAAAAGACCGCCAGTCCTATCTCTACCTTGAATGTTTCCCGTTGCATAACAATTCTTCACTGTAATGCTCGTGCTGCCAACAAGGCCGCCAACGTAATCATTTCCAGAAACATTGGCTGTTGAATAACAATAACTTATAGAGCCATAAAAACCTGTCTTACCAACCAAGCCACCTACCCATGATCCATAATTTCGGGAAGAAACAGTTCCTGTAACATAACAGTTATTAATAACGCCATTAGAATAGGCCGCAAGAGAACCTATATAATCTTCACCAATGATATTAACATTCTCTAGCCCCAAATTTGATACATTTGCTCCTTGAGAAATGGAACTAAATAACCCTTGAAAATCCGTTGCGGGATTATTTAGTTCCAGATTGTTTATAACATACCCATTTCCATTAAATTCGCCTGAAAAATCTTTTATAGGAGTCCAGAGATATCCTGAAAGATTAATATCATTCATAAGAATATATTTTGCAGAAACGTCATTTTGAATATTTTGCAAATCGTCCGAACTTTTTATTAATGTATATCCTTGAGCCATAGCCTCTTCTTCTGTAAGCGGAATAACCTCTTGAATAAAGGTTCCTGTAGCTGCGTAAGAAACTCCTTCAAATAATTTTACTCCATTGTATTCAGTATTCTCAATAACTCTGTCGCATTCTAGCAAACGCGCATTCACTTCTGCTTGAATAGCCTTCAAGGAATCTTCGCCATACGTACCATTCGCTGCTTGCTCTGCCAAATCACGCATGCGTGATAAATGACTGGAAATTAATTCAAGACTGTCCATCGCCGTCATTACCATATCAAGCCCCATTGATACATTGTCCTGTGCTACTTCATAGGAAGATAATTTGCTTGAGAGGTTTGTATTGATTGAATAATTCGCAGCATTGTCTTTCGCGTGGTTTATCTTAAAACCAGTCGACATTCGCTCGATTGCCTGATTAAGTCCATTTGTTGAAACATTCAAGCTTGATTGAACGATAAAAGCACCAAGGTTAGTATTTATACTCAGCATACTAACCTCCCAAAGGGTAATTTTTTAGAGTGTTTTTCCCCCCCCCCCTACAGCCGTAAGGGTTTCAGAGGTTTTATTTACACCTGTCTTAAACATATCCATATATATAATATATTCCACATACAACTAATTTATAACAATAAATTTACAAAATGTTACAAATCCTGCATTAACTCTTGCCATTCACTAAAGTAAAATCTATGTTATATTATTAGTATGCAAAGAAGGACGTATCTTAACGGAAGTGTAAAAAACGGGAATATTATGCGATGGCCGATAAACAACCTCGTTGTTTACATTGCACCAATGAAATTTTACTCAAAACCCGGTGAAGATGCCAAATATAGAAAAATGGTTATGGATGCATTCTCTGTCTGGGCTGCAGCTACAGGCGGGAAATTAAGGTTTAAAATAACAAACGTACTCCTTGAATCAAATATTAACGTTGATTGGAAACGCGTAGACCGTCAGGCTCTCGGTCACTGTTATTTCAGCTGGGATGCACAGGGAAGGCTGTACGGAGCAGAAGTTTCTATCGGTCTGACAGACGGCAGAATTCACCAGAAATATGACAGTGACATTGAAGTTTACCACACAATACTACACGAAGTCGGACACGCATTGGGGTTAAACCACAGCCCTTACAAAGAAGACATTATGTACACCCCGCACCAGTATGGAGTGGCTTCGCTTTCTGCTAATGACAAATATTCCATAAACTGGCTCTATAAGCTTCAAGCCGGAGCTTCCGTGAAACAATTTGCTGCAAAATATGGAATTTCTACTTCTTCTGACCTTGATTCGGTTATTAGAAAGATTGATGAGAAAAATAACAGCGAACCGGAAGCTCAAAAAATGCAGCTTTCCACAAGACGCGATTTATTGGAAGAAGCCTCTAATATCGGGGATTTAAAGAAATATAATATGCTTTTGCAAAATATTTCATTATCATCAAATGTTAAGAATTATTTAAATAATAATCGAAAAAAATGAAATTTTGGCAATTTTTATGAACAAAATGTTTTTATTAATCTATAAGGTTAGTAAAATTTAAGGTTATTTAAATGATTGATCCAATAACATTTAAAACCAATGTTGCGTATAATAAAAAAGTTGAGCAGAATCCAGAAATTCAGTCGCCGAACCCGCTCAGGCTTAAGGCAAACTTGTCCAGCTTAACAGCTCTTTCAAATTACAATCAAGTCCTTTTGAAGCCAAAATTTGACAAGGATTCCGCAGAAATTTTGAACAGAGTTGGTGAAATGACAAATATTTCGCCGGATAAATTAAAGCTGCCTTATAGTTTCAAGCTTGATGAAATAAATGGAGAAAGGATTTACGCCAAAGACGGCAGACTTAAAGTAATAAGGGAATATGAAACTGATACAGTTAGACAATACTATCCAGCAGATGATAATATTCATGCCGGAAAAATACTGGAGATAGATAAAAACAGCGGTACAATAGTATCTAAAATCGAACCGGTTATACAGCCGGATGGAACTATCAAAACAAATATAATTGTCTTTGACGGCAAGATTAACAACAAATATACAATGTTTCAGGTTGAAGATAACGGTACAATAAGCAGTATAACTGAAATTTTTGAAAAGGGGAAAAATTTTAGGACTCTGTTTAGAAATCCTGAAACTGCAATCCCTGAAAGATACATTGAAGCGCTTGAAAATAAAGATGGTGAGTTTGAAGTTATTGACTGCAGATTAAATCCTGAAGTACAGGAGATTAAACGAACAACTGCTGCTAAAGAAGTTAATATAAAATATGAAAATAACCAAAAAATTATTGATGTAAAGAGAAAAATTCCTGAAGTGTAGTTATTCTATATATTTGCCGTCAAAGAGCTCTAAAACCATTTTTTCCTGATCGGATTCTTCACGTTCTATATTTTTAGAAGGAACATTTTTTTCTTCCACTGCAACAGGCTGCGGCTCTGCTGCTTGAGGTACCGGTTGTGGTTGTGGAGCAGGTTCTTCAACTGTCAGCTTTTTTTTTTCTACAACGGCATCATTTGCCTGCGGAAGTCTTACAATAACCTTTGAATCACTTTGGTTAAACATCGTATTTGCTGCTTCCACAAGCATTTGTTTCTTGTTCGTATCATTTATCTGAGAAACTAGTTTATCATTTTTAAATGTTATTATAACTTCATCCGGTGAGATCTTAACAGGAGAAGCCAGATTTAATAAGGCCTTTGTAGCAGGACTCTTAATATTCATAAGAAGTGTCTGCCATAAAGATTGAATATCATTACCATCTGGTTTTCTTGATACCGGCGGAGGCGTGAAATCTTCTGACGGCTCTGGCTGCGGTTCAGGTTTTACAACCGGAGTTTCCTGCGGAGGAACAGGCGCCGGTCTGGTTACAGGCTCAACAGGTCTTACAGCAGGAGCTGGCGGCGGTGGCGCTTGAACGACTGTTCGCGGTGCCGGCACAGCGCCGGAGCCCTCAAGAGCTTTTACCCTGTTTTGTAAATCTAACAAAGTTGTATTCTCTGTCATATTAGCTAAATCAATCATCCCGACTTCCAGCCACAGGTGCTGATTTGAAGCCATTTTAACTTCTTTTATATAATAAGTTATACGCTCGAGCAAGAATACAATCTGGTGTGTTTCAAGCATAGTTTTCTGCTTTGATAATTCTTCAATTTGCGGTTCATTCAAGCCCGTAAGCTCGCATAAAAGTTCTTTCCTGCAATTTTTTACAATAAGCAGATTTTTAAAATATTCAGACAGGTTAGTCAAAATTTGCAGCGGTTCATTACCGGAATTATAAATATCGTTCAGTATTTCTATTGCTTCATTTGGTTTTGCATCAATGATTTTACTGCTTAGTTTATTCAAAATATCAAAAGAAATTCTGCCAAGAATAGCATTAACATCCTCTGATGTAACCTGTTTTGAAACCCCCAGCAAGCTAAGCTGATCTAAAAGAGAAATACTATCTCTCATTCCGCCTGCTGAATTTTTGGCGATTGTAAACAAAGCATCATCAGAAATGTTTATTTTTTCTTCATCGGATATATATCTTAAATGCTTAACAATATCCTCTGTAGTAATTCTTCTAAAATCAAACCTCTGGCATCTGCTTTTTATAGTATCAAGCACCTTGTGAACTTCTGTTGTTGCAAGTATAAATATTACATTTTCCGGTGGTTCTTCAAGCGTTTTCAAAAGAGCATTAAACGCATGATTTGTAAGCATATGAACTTCGTCAATAATATAAATTTTGTATCTGCCGTTTACTGGAACGTACTGAATTTTTTCAAGAATACTCTGCGTATCCTCAACCTTTCTATTACTAGCAGCATCGATTTCAATAACATCAATCGGCACAGAGTTTGTAATATCTCTACAGCTTTCACACTCACCGCAAGGATGAATTGTCGGCCCGTTTTTGCAGTTCAAAGATTTTGCAAGAATTCTTGCAGTAGAAGTTTTACCGGTTCCGCGCGGACCTGTGAATAAAAAAGCATGTGCAATTTTGCCAAGCTCAATTGCACTTGTTAAGGTTTTCTTGATATGCTCCTGACCTACAAGTTTATCCAGCGTCTGCGGACGGTATTTTCTATATAATGGTACATAATTCCCGCTCATATTATTAGTCTAACATAAAAATCTACTTAGCTATATATTTCTTTTTCTTTGTATCAAATACAAATGTATTATACCCTTTATCATTTACAACAAAACGTATTGAATTATTAATATCTGTACGCAGAATTGTTCTGTCTCTCAACATTGCAACAGTATAAATCGTCGGATGTCCGAATTTATTAATCCCTGTAGAAATAAGAGCATACTTCGGATTTAAATACTCAAGCATTTCTTTGTTCACGACTCCGTTAGCGCCATGGTGACCTACTTTCAGAACAGTGATATTTTGCGGTAAATAATTTTTTAGTTTCATAAATGTATCAACTCCGGAATCTCCGGTAAAAAGCATACTAAAATCCTTATAGCGCAAAAGAGTTAATACAGAAGCTTCATTGTCACCTATGCCGGCTTCATTAGAAATATAATTCCTGATAAGCAGCCCGTCTTTATCCATTACCGTTTGATTATTCTCAGCAAGTATAAGTTCTACACCGCGTGCCTCTGCTGTTTTGTAAATTTGCTTTGCTGCGTTAGAATCATGGTTTAGAGAATTTACATATAAATTTTTAACATTTACACCTTCCATCAAATCAACAGCACCGCCGCAATGGTCATTATCAAAGTGTGTAACTATAATTGTATCAATATTATTAATTCCCCTATCCATGAGATATTTTAATATCAGCATCTTTGCTTGAGATTTACCGCCATTATACCCGCTTTTTGCAGTGTCAATCATCAAATACTTATTATCCGGAGTTTTAATAAGAAAGGCGTCAGCATTTCCTACATCAAACGCTGTTATTTCAAGATTGTGATTTGGAAAAGATATCTGTGACAGGCATAAAACCACTATCAAAACCGGCAGAGCCAGTTTAATCGGTTTTAAATAATTTTCTCTTATATTTTTATCCATAAGAGCTGTTATCAAAAGTAAAACAGCATAATATAAAATAATTTGAAAAACAGAAGGATGTGTCGTTTGAATAGCTGCATTGGGAAGTTTTCCCCAGAAGTCAGAAATATTCACAAGAAGTGTCAGCATAGGGTTTAAAACAAAATCAAAGCACCTGCATACAAACGACGGAGTAATCGTTGCAATCAAAGAGCTTACAAAGCCACCAAAACTTATAACCGAAAGTATAGGAACACTCATTATATTCGCAAATACTGAATACAAACTTATATTATTAAAGTAAAAAATTTGAATTGGCATTACCCATAATTGAGCAATAATTGGAATACTCACTGTTCCTATAACCCAGTTAACGAATTTATTTTTCCCCCGCATAAGAAAAGGAGTCATAATTAGAAGTCCGAATGTCACTATAAAAGACAGCTGAAAACCTACATCATTTATGTACATCGGATTATATAGAAGCATAAGAAAAGCGACAAAAGCAAGCAGGGAAATACTATGCGCATCTCTGTCAATAAGTTTGCCAATTAAAACAAAGACCAGCATAAAAGTCGCTCTGACAACAGAAGCCCCAAGTCCGGTCATTAGTGAATATACAATAACCATCACAATACCGGCAGAAATATTTACTTTGTAATTTACTTTCAAAGCAGAAAGGAAGAAAAAGAAGAATGAAAATATAAACGCAACATTCATTCCTGAAGCAGCAAGAATATGCAAAAGGCCGGAATTAATAAAAGATTGTTTTATGTTCTCCGGCGGAGAAACCGCATCATCCCCAAACACAATACCGCCTAGGATTTCCAGATTTGGGCTGGAAAGATAATTGGAATGAATACTTATAATCTTTTCTCTGTAATCATTTATCCATTGCAAAACTTTTTCACGGGCACTTAAATCACTATTCAGAAATACCGGTTCTGCTCCTTTTGCGCCATAAAACACTGCATATACATTAAAGTTCCGCAAATAATTTCCGTAATCAAATTGAGAAGGATTACCTGCCTTGAAAGGAACTGACAAACGCCCTTTTATTTTATAATAATCATAAATTTTAAGTTTCTCGTTTGTATTTAAAGTTACAAGAACTTTTTCATTATCAAACTCTCTTACATTACCATCATACTCAATTTTATTAACCTTAAAGAAAAAACTCGTTTTATCCCGTCCTTTGTTTTGCGGTATCGAAAGAATTTGGCCTGATATTACTGAATTTACAGGTGCAAGATTTAAAAGTTCATCCGTATCCTTTAGGCGTGATGTTGTATTATAAATTCCAAAATAGAATATTAAAATCCATATAAGAATATATTTAGGTTTAAAATAATCTTTAATCAGAAAAGCAGCAAACGCAAATGTAATCAAAACAGAAAATAAAAGAGTATGCCCGCTCAAAGCCGAATACAGCGCCAGAATATAGATTCCGGCCGTTACCAGCATCAATAGATTTTTGTTGCGGCAAACAACTGTACATAAATCTTTTATCATAAAATATCTACTCTAGTTCAGAGCGTTCAATTTCCTGCTTGGTAGTGAATTTAACAATATCACCTTCTTGAATATCATTAAATTTAACGAAAGACAAGCCGCATTCAAATCCCTGAGCAACTTCCTTAACGTCATCCTTAAATCTCTTAAGCTGGTCAACAGCACCTTTAAAGATTTCTTTACCATCTCTGTAGATTGTTGCAGTATCGTTGCGGTTGATTTTACCTTCTGTTACATAACATCCGGCAATCTTCTGAATTTTACCGATTGTAAATATCTGTCTGATTTCAACCTGACCCGTTGTTATTTCTTTAACCTCCGGAGAAAGTAATGAAATCATTGTTTTTTCAATATCTTCAAGAATTTGATAAATAATATCATATTTCTTAATAGTTACGCCTTCTCTTTCGGCAGCAGCCAGAGCATTAGAGTCTTCTTTTACAGTAAATCCAAGAATTAAAGCATTTGAAGCAGATGCAAGCATTACATCAGCCTCAGAGATATCACCAACCCCAACGTGAATAATCTTAGTCACAATTTCCTTAGATTCAAATTGAGCAATAGCCTGAGAAACAGCTTCAGCAGAACCGTGCGTATTTGCCTTAATAATCAAATTCAACTGCGGTACATCGCCCTCAGCATCGCCGGCTTCTCTTCTCATATGAGCCGGAAGCATAGCATCAAGACGCTTATTACGTTCTTTTTCTTTACGTTTTTCAATAATCGCCTTCATTTCTTTTTCATTTTTTACAACTTCAAAGAAATCTCCAGCGTTAGGAACTTCTGTTAAACCTAAAACCTCTACAGGTGTTGACGGTTCTGCTTTTACAATTCTTTCTCCGGAATCGGAAAGCAGAGCTCTCACTCTTCCGCAAGCAGTACCTACAACAATGCAGTTTCCTGTTCTCAAAGTACCATTCTGCACAAGAAGTGTAGCAACAGGTCCTTTACCTTTATCAAGATTAGCTTCTATAACTACACCAGAAGCCTCTGCCTTAGGATTTGCTTTCAAATCCTGCACTTCTGCAACAAGCAGAATATATTCTAATAGCTCATCAATACCGGTTCCCTGCAAAGCTGAAACATTAACTGTAATTGTTTCTCCGCCCCAGGCTTCAGGTACAAGACCGTGTTCAGTTAACTGCTGCAAGACTTTATCAGGATTTGCACCAGGCTTATCACATTTGTTAACAGCAACAATAATAGGAACTTCTGCAGCCTTTGCGTGGTTAATAGCTTCAATCGTCTGAGGCATTATACCATCATCAGCCGCAACGACAAGAATTGCAATATCCGTTGCTTTAGCACCGCGGGCTCTCATTTCTGTAAAAGCTTCGTGACCCGGAGTATCTACAAATACAATTTTCTTTTCATTTTTATTATCCAGATAAACAGTATAAGCACCGATTGACTGGGTTATGCCGCCAACCTCGGTCGCAACAATTTTGTGTTTAGAAGCTCTGATGCTATCCAGAAGTGTTGTTTTACCATGGTCTACGTGTCCCATAATACTAACAACCGGAGCACGTTTCTTTAACAATTTTTTATCAACTTCTGTCAATGCTTTTTGCTTTTGTTCTTTTTCAAGTTCTTCTTCAATATAAGCATCTAAATCTTCTTCAAGAACTTCCAATTCATACTCTGCGCAGACTTTCTTGATTGTATCAACATCAATAAGCTGGTTTACGGTTGCCATAATACCTTGAAACATAAGGAATTTAACAATTTCAGCAGGTGTTTTATGAATTTTATCTGCTAATTCGCTGATAGTCATTGCTGCATTTACAACAATCTGCTTAACTTCTGCCTGAGCTTCTTCTTTATGTGATTTTTTCTTATGTTTTTGAGCTGCAGCCTTTTCTAGAGAAATCATTTCCTGATCTTCTTTTTTAGAATTAAAATCTTTTTCCTTTTTCTTTCCATCATTTTTTCTCTTAGAAGGGCCGCCTTTGCCTTCGTATATTTCCTGAGGAATAATTCTTCTTTCTACAAGTTTTTTCTCGTTGCCAGCCTGTTTGTTAAACGGCTTTTTGTCACCCTTAGATGGTCTTTCCGGTTTTTCTACAGTATTTACCGGTTTTGGAGGAGCTTTACGCACAATCTCAATTCTTGACTGATTTTTAGGATACTCAATTTTTGTACGTTCAACTCTTACTACAGGTTTTTCAGTTTTTTTAGGTTCTGCTTTTTCTACAGCTTCGCTTTTTTCCTGAACAACAGGTTTTTCGACTTTTTCAATACGTTCAACTTTTTGAACTCTTTGTACACGTTCAATTGTTGGAGCAGCCTTTACTGTTTCTTCTTTTTGCGGTTTTTCTTCTACAGGAGCAGCTTTTGCCTTTTTAACAACAAAAGCTTTCGGTTTAGAAGTATTCTTTTTAGGTGCAACACCTAAATGCTCTTTCAGTTTTCTAATCTGTGTCGGAGTTACAGTATTCGAGTGAGATTTCACAACAATTGAAACCTCGGCGAACTTTTCTATAACCTCTTTGCTGGTTAACCCAAGTTCTTTTGCTAATTCACTTACTCTTATACTGTCCATCTAATAGTCCTTTCACATCAGCGTTTGTTCTTAACGCTTTATTTAATTTTGATTTCTTTAATGCTGCTTCAATACAACTTTGATTATAACAAAGATATGCAGATCTGCCAAATGTTTTGGAATCGGGCTCTATAACAATATTTCCATCCTTATAGTCTTTTGTAATTTTTATTAAATTTTCCCGCGGTTTAAGTTCTCCGCACCCGACACACTTACGAAGCATTTTTAAGTATTTACCTCTGCAAGTTTTTCAAGCTTAAGCTTCTGGTCATACTCAACCAGCAGATTAATTAATTCGTCTAAATCCCCGTCAATTACAGTCCATACGTTAAGGTTCTGTCCTATTCTATGGTCCGTAAGTCTGCCCTGCGGGAAGTTGTAAGTTCTGATACGTTCGCTTCTATCACCTGTACCAACCTGTGAGCGTCTAAGGTCGGTAATTTCCTGCATTTGTTTTTGAACTTCCATATCATAAAGTTTTGCTTTCAAAATTTGAAGAGCTCTTTCTTTATTTTGAAGCTGAGAACGTTCTTCTGTACAGAAAATCATAATTCCTGTAGGTTTATGGAAAACTCTTGCAGCAGTTTCAACCTTGTTTACGTTCTGTCCGCCAGCTCCGCCGGAACGAGCAGTTGAAATTTCAACATCATTCATATTAAGTTCAACTTCAACGTCATCAACCTCAGGCATTACAGCAACTGTAGCTGTGGAAGTATGCACCCTGCCTTGAGATTCTGTTGCAGGAACTCTCTGAACTCTGTGAACTCCAGATTCATACTTGAGTCTTGAATAAATGCTGTCGCCTTTCATAGAGATAATAACTTCACTAACTCCGCCTGCTTCGCAGTCTGTCTTACTCAAAATTTGAGTCTGCCAACCCATTTTATCAGCATAGCGCATATACATTCTCATTAAATCACCGGCAAAAATATTGGCTTCATCGCCACCTGCACCGCCCCTGATTTCAAGCATAATGTCTTTATCATCCATCGGGTCTCTCGGTAAAAGAAGTATTTTCATTCTTTCTTCATAATCAGGAAGCTTTGCTTCATTTTCTTCCATTTCTGCCTTGAGAAACTGTTTCATTTCTTCATCTTTTTCTTCATGAATTAATTGTTTTGCCTCTTCTATAGCATCAACAGCCTTTTTCCAGGCATAATATAACTCTACAGTTTCTTCCATTGATTTTCTTTGTTTAGATAAATCTCTGAACTTATTATAATCAGCTATTACATCAGGATCAGACAAAGTCTGGCCTAATTCTACATATTTCTTTTCAATCTGAACGATTTTATCCAACATATCTTTCATATATTTTATTTCCCCTTTGTCTAATTTCAGCATAACAAAAAAAGGGATAAAGTAAATATATTAAAACGGCGCGGACGGAGATACCTCCAACCGCGCCGTTTGTCCCAAACTATTTCGTATATTCATCTGCATATTTTAATACAAGTTCTTCCAGCTTAGCCAGAGTATCGTCAATACTGTAAATTCCGTTTTCATTCGGTTTCGGCAAGTCAGAATATTTAACCTTATTTTTAGCATCAGTCATTATACTTGTAATTTGCGTATCTGATAGTGATGGATGCCTGTGTCTTATAACTTTTTCCAAATGTTTTGCATAAGTATCAATATAACCAAATAACTTAGTTTTGTCACTTGTTCCATAAGACGAATACTCGTTATCTGTTACCTTCATAACGAATTTCATTTCTTTTTCTTCATCTGTCAGGAAGTAATCAGCCGTATCTAACAAATAACCATCTTCCTCATAGTAAGGACTATAGGAGTTGATTTTAAGCTTACCGTCATCTGCTTTCCGCTCAAAATCTCTTTCATAACCAGTACTTACAGTATTTATCAGTTGAGCGAATACTCCATTACCTTCTTTATCCGGCGTAAGATCAAGGCAGTTTTTCATATAATTCATAAGGTCTTCTATTGTAGGTTTTTCTGGCAGACGGTTGCTGGCCGGATCTCCTATGCCGGAAAGAGAATAACTCCAAGCAACCCCATCCTGCGGTATACGCTCTACTGCTTGGGTAATAAGCCTATTTATAATTTTTTCGGCTTTCTCCTCATCGTATACTCTACCTACAGATTCAAGCTGCTGTTTCATATAATCCATCAATTGCGGCTTCATCTTTTCTAATTCTGCAAATAAATTATCCCAAGCACCGGAGTCAACATCACCTTTTCCTCCCAAAATCATAGTAAATTTTTTATCGTCTGATATATTATCCTCATTGTAAAAATCTTCTGCTTTTGCATCTTTATCTACATCAGAATAATCAAATAAAGGTTCTTCTGTTTCCGGCAGTGCAGGAACCTCACCGCTCTCCGTTCCTGTTGTTTCACCAGTAAACGGTTTTTCTGGCTTAGCCTCTGTTATTTCTTCTTTTGCATAGTAAGTAATTGTATAATTTGTCCCATTATAACTATACTTTACTGTATATCCACTCGCATTTTCTGCCAGTGTATAAGCAATTTTTTGAGCTTCTAGTTCTTTTAATGCTGTTTTATCACCTTTTCCTAGCCTGTCATTAATTGAATCTGTATCGACCTTAGAGGTATTTATTTCCTGAATTTTTGCAGCAGAAATCTCATTAACAGAGTTTCGCAACATCATACCGGACTCTGCTTTTTTAAATTTGTTCATCATGTGGTTTAAATACATCTTTTTTCTCCTTTATTATTTATTATAGTAATAACTTATGTTTTCATCGTTTAATACAAAATTAACAACAAATAAATCCCCATTTTCTTTTACGTTGATTTGACATCCTGCACCGGCCTGAAAAGAAGTAATACTTCCTGCAATATTCCAGGTTTCACTCAAATAGGATTTTGCCATCTCAACATTTTTAAGTTCCGAAAACTTTTCTATCTTATTTAATATGCATTGCAGTTCTTCGGAACTCTTTTGCTCTGCCATTGATAGAATGCAATAAGTTTCGTACGCGTTTAAATTCATACTGCTCCTTTCTTATAACAATACATTTGATGCAAAATGTAATGGCCTCAAGAGCAGCAGTATATTTAAATGTAAATAAATGTAACAATATAAATAAATTTATTAAAGTTTTACAAGATTCTGCCGTTAATACAAATATAATATAACATTTTGCATCAAATGTTATGTGGTATTTGAAGGGTAGGAAGAGTTCCATTTTACAAACTTGATTATTTATTGGAAGTGTATTAGAATACCAGTAAATAATTTAGAGTTGAGGGAATTAGTTGATATGAAAAAAGCTTTAATGATTGCGTCTGTGTTATTCATTGCAGTTGTTTCTACTGCTTGTATAAATAATATGGCGGTGCAGGAACTCAATAATAAGGCTGCAGAATATATGCAGAAAGGCGATTATGAATCAGCTATGAACAGACTTCAAGCCAGTCTTGATTTAGACTCAACTATGTATGAAACGTATTATAACCTTGGTGTTGCTGCAATTAATGCAAATAAATATGAGAAAGCTATTGAAGCTCTTGAAGGCGGTATAAAAATAAAACCTGATTATGCAGATTTCTATTACTCTCTGGGACTTGCTCAGACAAGCCTCGCTGATGAAATTTTAGAAAATAGCGAAAAAGAACTTTCTGAAGGTGAAAAAAATGCAGAGATTGTAAATACAGAACCTAAAAAAGAATTATCTGATGAAGATAAGGCTAAGGTTGCTGATTTAAAAAAACAGGCTGCCGAAAATCTTACTAAATATCTGGAAATGAACCCTAATGGAGAAGATAAGCAGACTGTAGAAGAATTAATTAAAGAAATAAACTCTTATTCAGAAGAAAGTTCTGCTAAGGTAGAAGAATAATGTTTACATCACCATCACAAATCTTATGCACCATATTTGGTGTTAATATATATTATTATGGCGTAATAATGGCACTTGCGATTGCCACAGGCGTTCTTGTCGCTGATTGGGCCGGAACAAAGTATTTTGGGCTAAAGAAAGAAACCATTATTGATTTAGCTCCGTATATAATAATCTTTGGAATTTTAGGTGCAAGAATTTACTACTGCGCTTTAAATTACGGTTTTTATTTAAGATTTCCGACCGAAATAATTGCAATCCGCCATGGCGGAATTTCAATACACGGTGCAATGCTGGGCGGAGCTTTAGGATTGTGGCTGTTTGCAAAAAGACATAAACTTAATCCGATTAAATTATGTGACACTTCTGTCATTGGACTATCTATTGCTCAGGCAATAGGCAGATGGGGAAACTTTTTTAATTCAGAAGCTTTTGGTGCACCGACAAACCTTCCGTGGAAACTCTATATAGCACCGCAGTACAGACCAATTCCTTATCAGGATTACCAGTATTTCCATCCTGCATTTTTATATGAAAGTATTCTGGATTTAGCAGTTTTTGCAATATTACTTGTACTTACAAAAACCGGAAGATTAAAAAAAGACGGCAATTTAACATTAATATATTTGATTTTGTACTCACTGGTCCGCATATTTGTTGAAATGTTCAGACTTGACAGTGTAATGTATATATTAGGTGTTCCGGTTGCAATATTTGTATCCGTTGGTATAATTATTGTATCAACAGCAGTGTTTATTTATAACGTAAAGAGAGGTTAAGCATGAAAAAACTATTAACAATATTATCATTATCTGCATTATTAATGACTACAGCAGCATATGCAGCTCCGGAAGCTCAAAAAATTGCCGTTGTTGATATTCAAAAAGTTGTGGCAGCATCATCACAGGTAAAAGCTCTAAAAGCCTCACAGGATGCTAAAAATAAAGAATTAACCGCATTCATTAAAAATGCACAGGCAGACGTAAATAAACAGACAGATGCTAAAAAGAAAAAATCTCTTGCTGAATCATATGAAAAACAGCTTAAACAAAAAAGAGAAGCTAATGTAAAAGAATATACAACTAAATTAAAAGCAGCTGATGCAAACATAACAGCTCAGATAGGTAAAAAAGCTACTGAACTCGGATACACAATGGTATTGCCTAAATCTGCAGTTGTTTGGGGCGGAGATGACATCACTGATACTATATTAAAGGTTATAAAATAGAAACAATGAAAGCAGTTTTATTTTACGGTCCGCAAGATATAAGATATGAAGAAACCAGAATCAAACCTTTGGAAAAAGGGGAGATTCTGGTTAAAATTCAAGCAGCATTGACCTGCGGAACAGATGTAAAAACTTTTAGACGCGGCCATCCTGTTTTAATAAAAAATATCCCGTCAGGTTTTGGACATGAGTTTTCCGGTATTGTTGAAAAGGTTGCTGACGATGTCAAAAATGTTAAAGCAGGTGATAGAGTTGTATGTGCAAACTCAGCTCCTTGCGGAGAATGTTTTTATTGCAAACGCGGAGAATATAATCTCTGTGAAAATTTAAATTTATTAAACGGCGCATACGCTGAATATATTGTTGTTCCGGAAAGAATTGTAAAAAAGAATACTTTGATTTTACCTCCTAGTCTTCCTTTTGAAAAAGCAGCTTTTTCAGAACCGCTTGCTAATGTTGTACACGGAGTGGAAAGAACAGGAATTAAAGCAGGAGATAGTGTTGGTATAATAGGCATCGGGCCTATTGGTTTAATGTTTGCACGTCTTTGTAAATTAAAAGGAGCAAGAGTTATTGTAGCAGGTAGAAATCCAATTAAGCTTAAGCTTGCAGAAGAATTTGCACATGCAGATGAAATCGTTGATTTAAAGAAATACTCCAATCCTGAAATAATTTTCAAAGATTTTTCTGATGAGAAAAAAGGACTTGATGTCGCAATTGAATGTGTTGGTATGCCGGAGATTTGGGAACTGATATTCTCCTGTGTTAGACCAGGTGGAACTGTTCATTTCTTTGGCGGATGCAAATCAGGTTCTAAAGTGTGCTTTGACACAACAAAAATGCATTATGGCGATATGAGATTGATGAGTGTGTTCCATCACACACCTAAGTATTTCCGTCAGGCTCTTGATTTAATCGCTTCCGGCGACATTGAGGTTGATAAACTTATTACAGCAGAACTTCCGCTTGATAAAGTTGAATATGCCATGCAACAGCATATTGCAGGAAATGCAATAAAATTTCTAATTAAACCTTTCAACTCTTAATTTAACAATTCTGCTGGATTCTGTTTCTGTAACACAATATGAGAAATATTCATCTTGTATCTGGTCATTTGCCTGTGCAATTTTCCCGAGTTTCTTAACAAAATACCCGCCAATTGTTGTAACATCCTCATCGTTTAAAGCAACATTGAAGAACTCGCAGAATTCGTCCATACGCATTTTCCCGCATACTTCAAACACATTTTCTGTTAATGGCTTTGCATCAACTTCCTCGTCTTCGTCAAATTCGTCCTGAACTTCCCCGAGAATTTCTTCCATAATGTCTTCATGAGTTATAAGTCCGCTTGTTCCGCCAAATTCGTCTATTACTACGGCAATCTGTGATTTATGTTTTTTAAATTCATGAGCCACTTTATCAATAGGCATTGTTTCCGGCACAAACTGTATTTCTCTTAACAGAGCAGTAACTTCAAAATATTCTTTTTTAACAATAAGCGGGTAAATATCCTTTATATGAATAAAGCCTATTATATGATCCAAATCACCTTCATACACAGGATATCTTGTATACTGGTTTTCTATAATTATATTATTGAGTTCTTCAATAGAAATATCTTTTGCAACACAAACCATATCCGTTCTTGGAACCATAACCTGTGCAGCTGTTAAATCAGAAAATTTAAAAACATTTTGCAATATTTCCGCTTCTTTTTCATTAAGTACACCACCCTTGCAGCTTGCATCAATAAGCATATTTAACTCTTCAGTAGTATGAACCATATGGTGTGAATTTGCAGGTTCTATGCGGCATAAACGGAGCAGAAAATTTCCTAAACCGTTTAACAAAAAGATTAACGGTGCAAAAACTTTTGTAATAACAAACATTGGTTTAGCGACCCACAAGGTAGTTTTTTCAGGGTATTGAAGCGCTATTGATTTTGGCATTAATTCGCCAATCACAACATGAAGAACCGTTATCATTGCAAATGCTGCTGATACAGAAACAGTATGCGCCGCTATAGTATCCAGCTTTCCTGGAAGGAATGAAAAAAGCGGATGTATAAGCGTTGCCAGTGTAGATTCACCAACCCAGCCTATACCCAAACTTGCAATTGTTATACCTAACTGAACTGCCGCAATATAACGGTCAATATTTTTTACGGCATCAAGGGCAAGTTTTGCATTAAAGTTACCTTCATTTGCCAGCTGCTGTATTCTTGTCTTCCGCACACCAACCAGCGCAAATTCCGCAGCTACAAAAAAACCATTCAAAAACAATAAAGAGGCTATTACTAACAAATTAAATAAAAGCATTGTTTTATAATACTATAAATTTTATAAAAAATCAAAAGGCGGAAAATCCGCCTCTTAATTACTTGCAAAAAGTTTCGGCATAGAACACGCCAGATCCGAAAGCACCACTGTGTTTCTTAATAATTTCCATAGCCCCGTCATAGGTAACTTCTCTTGCCCAATCTCTCTGTAATTCACATAAAACCTGCATCCAGGTTACAGGGACTGCACCTGCCTGCATCATTCTGCGTACACCAGCTTTGTGAATTTGCTTGGACTGACCGGCTGATGTATCTTCAAGAAAATAAACTTCATAACCTTCTTTAAGCATCGAAAGCACTGGAAAAGTTAAACAGACCTCTGTCCAGAGAGCACCTACTATAAGTTTCTTTCTGCCTAATTTCTTTATTGCCTCTCTCGTTGGCGCATCTTCCCACGTATTAAGAGTAGTTCTGTCATAAATAGGAAGATTTGGGAAGACTTCCGTAACTTCCGGCACCATTTTACCGCTGAAACTATCTGCTCTAACTGTTGTTAACACTGTCGGAATGTCAAAGAGTTTTGCAGTCTTGCATATGCCGGAAAGGTTATTTAATAAGACAGCTCTATTCATAGACTCTACGCCGAAAACCATTTGCGGCTCATAATCTATTAAAACTAATCCTGCATTTTCAGGACTTAGTAATTCATAAATCCATTTACGATCGAACATTATTTACTCCATATTTTTGTACACAAAACAGATTAATATTAAAGATTATATTTTATAATCCGCCAACTTAACAAAATACTTGATATACTTGTTGGTTTTAGTTATCATTATTGATACAAACGAAAAGGTAATTAAAAAGGGGATATTTATGAGCGGACACTCAAAATGGTCAACAATTAAACATAAAAAAGCTAAAACAGATTCGTTAAGAGCTGCTGAATTTCAGAAATTTTCACGCGAAATTATTGTAGCATCTAAACTTGGCGGACCTGACCCGGCAGGTAATTTCCGGCTCAGAACTGCGATTGAAAAAGCGAAAGCAGCAGGACTCCCGAATGATAATATTAAAAGAGCTATTGAAAAAGGCTCAGGAGCCGGTAACAATGAAAACTACGATGAAATGATTTATGAAGGCTATGCAGCCGGAGGCGTTGCTGTTGTTATTGAAGCTATGACTGACAATAAAAACAGAACAGCAGGAGATATTAGAAGTTACTTCACAAAATTCAACGGTAACCTTGGCGAAACTGGATGTGTAGGCTGGATGTTTGATAAAAAAGGATGTATTACTTTCAACAAAGATGATGTTGATTACGAAAAATTATTCGAAGCGGCAATAAACCTTGATGCAGAAGATATCGTTGAAGAAGATGATGAATATAAAGTTTATACTTCAATTCCAAATCTCCAGCCTGTAGCTGAAGGACTGGAAGCAGAAGGATTTAAATCAACTTCTGCAGAATTTACAAGAATTCCGCAAAATACAATTGAAGTAACAGATGAAAAAACTGCTATTAACATTATGAGATTACTCGGCAGACTTGAAGAACACGATGACGTACAAAATGTTTATGCAAATTTTGATATTGATGATAGTTTAATGGAAAAAATAGAAGCATCTCTATAGGGGTAAATGCAATAGGGTAAGGAGGAAACAAATTATGATGAACATGATGAATATGATGAAACAGGCTCAAAATATTCAGAAAAAACTGAAAGAAACTCAAGATGAGCTTAATAAAATGGATATTTCAGGAGAAGCCGGCAATGGTTCTGTGAAAGTTATCTGCGACGGTAAAGGTTTATTCAAATCAATTAAGCTTTCAGCAGAAGCTATTAATCCTGAAAACCCGTCTTCTGTATCAGAAGATACAATTGAAATGTTAGAAGATATTATCACAACAGCTATCAATCAAACTTCTGGGAAAGCTATTAAGGTTATGGAAGAAAAAATGAAAGCTGTAACAGGCGGTATCTCAATCCCGGGCTTATTCTAGGTGCTACGCACGTAGACATTAGGTCGGTTGGCAATTCTAAAACGACAAGATTGTAGTACAACTACAAGTCAACCTCTAAATAGGACTACAAAATGATTTATCCAAAATCTATAGCAGCATTAATAGAACAATTTCAAAAGTTTCCATCCGTTGGCCCAAAATCGGCTCAACGGATGGCTTTTCAGGTTTTAAAAATGCCTGTAAGCGAAGTCGAAAAGTTTGCAAACGCAATACTTGATGCCAAACGCAGTGCAAAAACCTGTGAAATTTGTTTTAATATTTCAACACAGAGCCCGTGCGAAATCTGCGAATCAACAAACCGCAACCGCTCTGTGATTTGTGTTGTCGCAGAAACAAAAGACCTAATCGCAATTGAAAAAACAAATGAATACAGAGGTTTGTATCATGTTCTGCAAGGTTTAATCTCACCGATGGATGGAATTGGAGCAGAAGATATCCGGATTAAAGAACTGCTTACAAGACTCACAAATGAAGAAGTTCAGGAAGTTATACTTGCGCTTTCCCCTTCCGTAGAAGGAGAAGCAACAAGTCTTTATTTAACAAAATTAATTAAACCTTTTGGAATAAAAATATCCAGAATTGCATTCGGACTTCCTGTCGGAGCAGATTTGGAATACGCAGACGAAGTTACACTTGCCCGTGCAATAGAAGGCAGAAGAGAATTATAAACTAACTCCTTTAAAAGCTTTTATACCGAGATATTTACCACCGGCCCCAAGCTCTTCTTCTATTCGGATAAGTTCGTTGTATTTAGCAAGTCTGTCTGTTCTTGAAAGCGAGCCGGTTTTTATAAGTCCGCAATTAACAGCAACTGCTAAATCTGCAATAAAGCTGTCTTCCGTTTCTCCGGAACGATGAGAAATGACTGCACTGTAGTTATTTTCTGAAGCAAGAAGTACTGCCTCCATTGTTTCAGTCAATGTACCTATTTGATTAGGTTTAATCAAAATAGAATTAGCGGCTTTTTTCTCAATACCTTCAAGCAGGCGCTTTGTATTAGTTACAAATAAATCATCTCCTACTAATTGGCATTTATTGCCCAATTTTTGTGTTAAATTCTGCCACCCTAGCCAATCATCCTGAGCAAGCCCGTCTTCTATCGAAATTATTGGGTAATCTTGCACAAGCTCTGCCAGATAGTCAATCATTTGTTCAGAAGTCATTTTTTTATTTTCGCCTTTTAGATAATACTGACTCAAAGAACAAACACCGCCGGAGCATTCACCTTCTTCATATAGTTCAGAAGCTGCAACATCAAGACAGAGTTTAACATTATTAGTATTGTAGCCTGCTTTTTCTATAGCTGATATGACAACTTCTATCGCATCTCTTGTTGAATTTAAATTTGGAGCGAATCCGCCTTCATCTCCGACCGTTGTTGCCAGCCCTTTTTCATTCAAAATAATCTTTAGGGTATGAAATATTTCTGAGCCTGCCTGCAATGCTTCACTAAAAGTAGTCATTCCTACGGGAGAAATCATAAATTCCTGAAAATCAATATTATTATTTGCATGCGCCCCGCCGTTTAGGATATTCATCATTGGAGTAGGTAAAACTCTTCCGTTTAAACCTCCCAAATACCTGTATAAAGGTATTCCTAAGGCTTCCGCACCGGCCCTTGCACATGCCAGAGAAACCGCAAGCATTGCATTTGCACCGAGAGTAGATTTATTAAAACTACCGTCCATTTCCATCATTAAGCCATCGATAAGCTGCTGGTCAAAAGCATCCTCACCAAGAAGATTTGGTGTAATAATAGAATTGATATTATCAATTGCTTTTTGTACACCTTTGCCCATATATTCACCTTTGACATTATCACGCAGCTCTTTTGCTTCATAAATACCGGTGGAAGCGCCAGAAGGGACAGATGCCCTGCCTATTGAACCGTCAATAAGCTTTACATCAACCTCTACTGTAGGATTTCCTCTTGAATCAAGAATTTGCCTTGCTCTGATATCTTCTATTTCGCACATAATTTTATCTCCTTCCTGCAAAGAAGTTTATTCAAGTATATTAATAAAATCTATCCTACAATCAGATATATTTTTGATTTTTTCAGAGAAATGAATATAATATAAATATGAAAAAGTTTTTTATCTGTTTAATCATAATGAGCTTTGCCCTTCCATCCCACGCTTTTTTCTGGAACAAAAAAGATAAAGCGCTGGAAAAAGAGTTGCAGGGTAAGGGTTATGCCGGAACTTTACCCAACCTTGGAGATAAAATAGAAAAAACTAAGACAAAAGTAACAACCCCGATTTTTGAATCGCAGGACGGTTTTAATAATCCTTCTGATTTAAAGCCGGTTCCTAAAGATAATCCGGCCTTCATTAACATTATTCAGAAAAAAGATAAAACATCAGAATTTACCAATGATGCAGCTGAAATCATCCCGATGCTTGAAAAACTTGTCGACTGCATAGATGATAACGAAAATTTACAGCTTTTTATTACAAAAGCCAATCTGTTAACATTAAACATTGATAACCTTACAGAAAAATACAATGGGAAACCGGAAAGCTACTACGAATCATTTAGAAAGCTGCAGGAAGTTAACAGGTATGTTAAATCTATTGCAGCACTTAGACGCGAAGCAGTAACTTACCAGAGATATCTTGCTTATTCCTCAAGCGGGTCAATCTACAATCCCGATAACATAAATCAGCAGCTTCAATATTTGCTTGAAGAATTAAACTCTGCAATTCTCTTGTTAAGAAGTGAGGGATAGCCTATAGCCCGCTAATGTAAATAATAACCCCAGAAGGCAGCTTAACAGCATATAACCAGCCCCGTGAATGATTTTGCCGTCTTTTAGAAAGGAAAAAACTTCATAATTAAAAGTGCTGAATGTTGTCAAACCTCCCAGAAACCCGACTGTTATAAATAATTTTAAGTGCTGAGGCAAAAGCGCAGTTTTGTTTAAAGTAAGCCCCAAAATGTATCCTATAGCAAAACATCCAATGATATTAACGGCAAAAGTGCCAACATAAGTCATTCCGAACAATCTTCCTGCACCTAAAGTCATCAAATACCTTGTTACAGCACCTATGCCTCCCCCTGCAAATACTGCCAATAGTTCATATAACATTTAAACCTCTTTCCACGTAGGGCCGCAATTTACATCAACAACAAGAGGTACTCTAAGAGGAATATTTTTCAGTTCCATACATCTCATTACAAGCTCTTTTACAATTTCCAACTCCTCTTTTGGTACTTCAAATACAAGTTCGTCATGAACCTGCATAATCATTTTTGTCTTGAGATTTTTTGCTTCCAATTCACGTTCAACTTTAACCATCGCCATTTTTATTAAATCAGCCGCTGTGCCTTGCAGAGGCTGGTTAATAGCAGCACGCTGCGCAAATTCTCTGATTGAATAAGTAGAGCTGTTCAACTCGGCAGAAAGATATCTCTTACGGCCGAAAATTGTCTCGACATAACCTTTCTTATTAACAAATTCAACTTCCTCATTCATATACTCTTTTACACCAGGATAGGTTTTAAAGTACTTATCAATAAATTCCTGTGCCTCATTATTAGTAATTCCAAGATTTTTAGCAAGTCCGTACTTAGATTGACCGTATACAATCCCAAAATTTACAGCCTTTGCCTTGCGGCGCATTTCTTTAGTTACTTTATCGAGTTTAACTCCAAAAACCTTAGACGCTGTAATCGCATGGATATCTTCTCCTGAATTAAACGCTTTAATAAGGTGTTCATCTCCTGATATATGAGCAAGAAGCCTTAATTCAATTTGAGAATAGTCAGCAGACATTATCAAAGAATTCTCTTTATCAGCTGCACAGAATGCCGCACGAATTTTATTACCTTCTTCTGTTCTAATAGGAATATTCTGCAGGTTAGGATTTGAAGAAGATAACCTGCCTGTTACTGTCAAAGCTTGATTGTATGTAGTATGAAGTCTGCCGTCACGCTTGCTGATTAAAGTCGGAAGCACATCAGCATAAGTTGATTTCAGCTTTGAAAACTTTCTGTGCTGCAAAATATAATCGCATATTTCGTATTCCTCAGCAAGCTCCTCAAGAACTTCCGCTCCGGTAGAACGAGATTTCTTTTTCTTGTTTTTTATTTCCAACTTATCAAATAGTACTTCTGCAACCTGTTTTGGAGAATTAATATTGAAAGGCCCTCCGGCAAGCTGGTAAATTATATCTTCTAATTCCGCAAGCTTTTCCGTCATATATGCAGAAAGTTCCTTAAGGTACTCAACATCTATCGAAACCCCGAAATGCTCCATTTTTGCCAAAACAATTGTAAGCGGAATTTCAATTTGAACAACCAGTTCCTGTTCATTTTCTTTTAATTTTTTCTGCCATACATCATAAAGTCTGTAAATAGAATACACTTCGTCACAGGCAAATTTTACAAAATCATCATCGTCATATTCTGTCATTATGTGTTTAAGAAAATCCAGAGCCTGTGAATCTAAATCATGCCGTCTGTTAGGATCTTTTACATAACTCGCTAGAAGCATGTCATACTCAAGCCCTTCTGGAGCATATCCGTTATCCATAAGTACGCGGAAATCAGATTTCGCATCGTAGCCCAAAATTTTAATTTCTGGATTTTCTATAATATTTTTGAGCATTGGCACAAGTTCAGCAGAAAAATAATAGCTTTTTCCATCTGAAACAGATATACCGGTTATTATGTCATTTTTTGAATAGACCTTTAGAGCAAGCCTTTCTGCTTTTTCTAATTCCTGGATAATTTGTTCTGCTTCTGATTTTTCAACTGTCTGATATTCAAAAGGAATATCAGCAACAGTTTCCTTGATTGCCTGTGTAAAGAGATTTTGCTGTACAGAACCTGTCTGCGGCTGCTGTTCAAAAAGGCTTAGATTGGCAAAGCTGTTATTATTTTCTTCTTCATTGCTGAATGAAGTTAAAATTTTATCTATTTTCTTTATAAAAGTATAAAACTGCATTTTTCTCAGGAATTCCGAAACATTCTCAATTTTTGGCAATGTAACAGAAGCTGTATTTATGTCAAAATCAATATCCACATCACGAATGATTGTAGCAAGTTCTTTTGATAGTATTGCAATATCTCTTCCTTCACAAATTTTGTTTCTTACAGCGTTTTCTGGAATATTGTCACAATCAGCCAGAATTTCTTCAAGATTATGATAACGGCTTAATAGTTTTTGGGCTGTTTTTTCGCCAATCCCCTTTATTCCAGGAATATTATCAGAAGAATCCCCTCTCAATCCTTTGTAATCAATAACTTGATCAGGATAAACCCCCAGTTTGTCATAAACTCTGTTCCAATCATATTCCAAGAGTTCTCCTTTTGTAGGAATTAAAACTTTTACAGAACCTTCCTTATCAATCAGCTGAAAACTATCCTGATCACCGGTAAGTATTAGAGTATTATGCCCCCCTGCCGAAGCGCGTTTTGAAATTGTGCCGATAATATCGTCAGCTTCAAAACCTTCTTTTGTAATCATTGGAATATCAAACGCTGTTAATCCTTCGCAGATTAAGCCGAGCTGACTCCTCATTGTATCAGGCATTGCCTCTCTGTTTGCTTTGTATTCCTCGTATTTTTCAGTCCTAAAAGTTCTTCTGCCAACATCAAACGCCACTGCTATAAAGTCCGGATGAATTTTCTCCAGCAAATCAAAAACAGCTTTAAAAAAACCATACACTGCCCAGGTAGGCTGATTTTCAGAATTCTTCATCCCCGTCCTCTCCAGTGCAAAAAACTGGCGGTAAGCTAACGCGTGTCCGTCGATTAGTATCAAAGTCTTTTTATCTTCTGGCATATCATACTCCCCTATTTAAAAATATTATATCATAATTGTGGTACAATACTAATGTGTTAATTAAAGGAGTGTGTATATGCAGATTAACCGTAATCAACAAATTTTAATGGAAATGGTAGAAAATTACAAAAAACTTAAAGAAGTTGATTCTATAGGTTTAGGAGGTTCATCAACTGCAAAAATGGCCGATAATAAATCTGATTATGATATTTATATATATGGAAAAAATGAACCGCCTGCTGAAGAAAGACGAAAAATTGCAGAAAAATTTGCGGATAATCCGGAAGTAGACAACCATTACTTTGAAACTGGAGATACCTTCAGACTCAGGGAAACGGGAAAACCAATAGACATTATGTACAGAGACCCTGAATTTATAGAAAATAACATAAAATGGGTTTGGGAAGGCTGCAATGCTTCACTCGGCTACACAACCTGTTTTGTAGATAACATAAAAAAGACAGAAATTCTTTATGATAAAAACGGATGGCTTAAATCTGTAAAAGAGCGTGTCAGCACACCGTATCCCGATAAACTTGCGCAGAATATCATTACAAAAAACTTTACATATTTAAAAGATGCAATGTTTTCTTTCCGCGATCAGATTGCATCTGCCGTAGAAAGAGCTGATTTTGTAAGTATAAACCACAGATGCGCAGCTTTTTTAGCAAGCTACTTTGACACAATCTTTGCAAAAAATAAGGTTCTTAACCCCGGAGAAAAGAAGCTTATCCCATTTGCGCTAAACAATTGTAAAATACTTCCTAAAGATTTTGAGCATGATGTAAAAACACTTGCTGTAGGTGATATTGCAAAAAGACTTCCGACAGCAGATAAGATGGTTGAAAATCTAAGAAAAATTCTTTAGTAAAAAAAAGAGCCATATGGCTCTTGGAATTAAGAATAGCTGGAAGTATGAAAAAGATTTAATACTTATATTAAATCAGGATAACCTAAAAAAAACTATCAGTAGGGTGGGGAGTATTTGAGCATTTATTAAGCAATATGAAGCTTCTTATTGCAATATAAGCATGCACATGGTACGATTATCTTGTCGGACTGCTAAAGAACGCTTTTTTTGAGCAAAAATTAATTTAGTAAGCGACGAGTAGAAGGGTGTCACCAGATGCAGTTTTTACTCATTTTACCACCCGTAATTTATAAAGGAAAACGTATGAACACAGATCCTATAGCAGATATGCTAACAAGAATCAGAAACGCTAATATCGTTTCACATCCGTCAGTAGAAATGCCTTCTTCAAAGCTTAAAGTAGCTCTGGCAAAATTATTAAAATCAGAAGGTTTTATTACTGATTACTCAGAAAGAGCAGAAGGCCACTTCAAATACTTAACTATTGAATTAAAGTATGACGAAGCTAACAAACCTGTTATTTCAAACCTAAAAAGAGTTTCAAAACCAGGTCTTAGAAACTATTGCAAAGCTAAAAACCTTCCTCAAGTTTTAGGCGGTATGGGTATAGCAATTGTATCTACCAGCAAAGGTCTTTTAACTGACCGTAAGGCTAGAAAAGAAAACCTCGGCGGAGAAATCCTCTGTTACGTATGGTAGCGGATTTTGGCTAGTGCGACGGCGAGCGCAAGCGAGACTAGCACGACCGAGTGAGGGCTTCCGAAATGAATGACAAATTTGCGAATGCAAATTGAAAAGAATGAAGGAAACCGAACGGCCAATAATCCAAGACAGTGCTACGCACGTAGACATTGAGGCGGCTGGTTTAGCAAAGATACCAGATTGTATTTTGCATTACAAGCCCGCCTTCAGGTAAAACTACTAGACTAGCACAAAACACTTTAATCGGGTTCAATTGGCAGAAAAGCCCGATATCACACAAAAAGGAGAAATTAATATGTCAAGAATTGGTAAAAAACCTATTGAAATTCCTTCTGGAGTTGAAGTTAAAATAGAAGGAAACGTTATTACTGCAAAAGGACCAAAAGGTACTGAATCTATTACTTTTAGAGAAGAAGTAAAAGTTTCTGTTGCAGACAATCACATTATTGTAGAACCAAACTCAGATGATAGAAAAACAAATGCTTTACACGGTTTATACAGAACATTAATTGCTAATGCAATACATGGTGTTTCTCAAGGTTTTGAAAAGAAACTTGAAATCGTTGGTGTTGGTTACCGTGCAAATATGGAAGGCTCAAACCTTAACATGGCATTAGGTTACTCTCATCCTGTATTAATAGTTCCTCCAGCTGGAGTTACTTTATCAGTTGAAGCTAACACTAAAATCAGCGTTAAAGGTTCTAACAAACAAACAGTCGGCGATGTTGCAGCATTCATAAGAAGCAAACGTCCACCTGAAGTATACAAAGGAAAAGGCGTTAAATATGAAGGCGAACATATCAGACGTAAAGCTGGTAAAGCCGGTAAAAAATAGTGCTACGCACGTAGACAAATGGGCGGCTAGTTTAGCCCAAATACTAAACTGGTTTTGGTACGACAAGCCCGCCTTTAGGTTAAACTACAAGAAAAAGCCCGCATAAACTCTTGACTAACCATCAAGAAAGTTTGGGTAAATAAAAGAAAGGTTAAAAAAATGATTAAACAAGAAATTAGAAAACCTAAAGTACAAAAAAGACATCAAGCTATCAGGGTTAAACTTTCAGGAACTTCTGAATTTCCTAGATTAGCTGTTTATAGAAGTACAAAACACATTTATGCTCAATTAATTGATGATGAAAAACATGTAACAATTTGTTCAGCATCTTCAGTTGATAAAGACCTTAAAGAAAAATTAGCACACGGCGGTAACATTGACGCTGCTAAAGTTGTTGGTGAAGCTATTGCTAAAAAAGCTCTTAAGGCTGGCATTGAATGTGTTGTATTCGACAGAGGCGGCTTCCTTTACCATGGTAGAGTTGCTGCTCTTGCAGATGCAGCCAGAGAAGCTGGTTTGATGTTCTAAAAACTTGAAAAGCTCCCCAAAAGGGAGCTTTTTTCTTACCAGCTGAACATTACACCATGTCTAAAATTACCATTGTTATATATCATTGATTCAGGATACATTGTTTTGAAAAAAGTAATTTGAGTTTCTTGCTCAGAATTTATCCCCGGCGTTGGTGAGATATTTGAAGAATTATTTTCTGAATCTGTCTTATCAGAGCCTTGAGAAGGAGTGTTATTTGTATTACTGGAGGAGCTTGATGAAGAATTAGTACATAATGAACCTCCATAGTTTTCCGGCTGCCAGTTAGAAACAACAGCCTGAATTCTTGATGCAGGATTTGACAGAGCTATACAGCCTGTTTGTTGAGAATTATTATTGCATTTTGAATACATACTCTCAACATTTGCAACAGACTGTTTCAGAGCATTGTATGCGTTAGCGTAATGCGGAACTTCAAATTGATAAACTCCAGAGTAGGTAATCCAGCCGGTAGAAGTAGGAGAGCCATAACGGCAGCCATCATACTGAACTACTGATATTGTATTTGATTTTGTTATATAAAACTGCAAAGAATAAACTTTCTTTTTATCCGGCTCTTTTTGAGGTAAATTATTATTAGAATTGCCATTATCACTGCTATTTTCTTCATTATCAGGAAGATTCTCACTCGGATTATCAGATAGACAGCCTAAATTGTAGCTTATGCCGGAGTCATTTGATAAAATAATACACTTATTTACCTCAACCCAAATGTCACGACTTATATTAGGCTCCATATTTGAATAAAAAGCCGGCCCGTAGGTATTAATATTAAAAAATGATATATTACCAGGAGGTTGAAATTTACATTTAGTAACCGCTTTAGGCTTAGTTGCTACTCCATTCCTCACGTATCTTTCATACATCCCGCCGTCTACATAACATTCATAGTATCCATGTAAATTGGCCTGTTTTGGTTTTTTAGGACGTGTTGTAATAACTTTTGTGACAGCAGCAAAAAAGATTGACACTACTGCCATGACAACTAGAGCTTCTGCCAGAGAAAAACCTTTTTTCATAACTTAAATTCTCCTACATAACATTTTTTACAAAATGTTATGCTCTCAGTAAAAACAACATTTTTAGAGGATATTTTCTGGTAGCTTATAAGAAAAGAATTACTTGAATAATCAATATTGATGATATAAAATAGTTTAAAAAGTAAAAAATAACATTTTGTAAAATTTGTTACATTATATTATTCACAAATATTGTTACATTTCATTACAAAACGACCATATTATCATCTTTCCCTATCTATTTATAACATTTTCTGATAAAATGTTATCTGAGGGCTTAGGTTATGAATACAAAAAGAATATATTTATCAGCTATTGCATTAATTGTAGCACTATCATCAATCCAGATTTCAGAAGCAAAAATGACCAAAGAGGCACATGCTCTTTATCAACAAGCTTGCAACTATGAATATAGAAGCGACTATTTATCAGCTATAAGCACAATTCAAAAAGCACTTGCAATTAATGGAGATGATGCAATGCTTTATACAAAAATTGCCGGTTTATATTCTGATGTTGGGCGCTATGAAGATGCTCTAGGTGCTTACAAAAAAGCAATTAAACTTCGCCCGAATGATGCTTTTATATATATAAGCATGGGAAATATTCTGCAAACAATGGGAGATTATGAGAACGCTTATAATTCTTTTATGCAGGCTCAACAGATTTATCCTGAATACAAATATAATTACCTGAACCTTGCTAATATTGAGTATTTCCGAAAAAATTATAAAAACGCAATAGAAAATTATAATACTTTTCTAAGCGCTTATCCGGAACATCAAGAAGCTAGCGAAAATCTTGCCAATGTTTATTATGCTTCAAATGAACCGGAAAAAGCATGCGATATTTATGCAAACGTGTACAAAAAGTATCCAACAGCCTTCAAGGATTTTGCAAATTACGGCATGGCTTTATATGATACTAAACAGTTTCAAGCAGCATCTGAAATGTTAGAAAAAGCCATAGAAGATAATCCTGATGACGAAGCATTACTTGCAAAACTTGCTCTCTCATACCAAAACATGGATGAAAATGACAAGGCTCTCGAAACATTCCAAAAAGTTTTTGAACTAAATCCAAAATTAGTTGCTTTGAAGTTTGACTATGCAAACCTGCTTGGAAATATGGATAAAAATGAAGAAGCTATTGAGCAGTACAAGGAATATTTGACAGCATTTCCAGATGATGCTGATGCTTACAGAAATCTCGGCTTAGTTTATAAAAAACTTGATAATAATGATTTAGCTTTATTCAATTTTGAAAAATCATATTCTAAAGATTCCTCAAATATCGAAACAAAAAAAGAATTAGCACTTTGCTATCATAAGAAACAGGATTATGTAAATGCCCTTAAGTACTATGATTTAGCATTAAAAACAGAACCTGATAATTATGAGCTTCTTGCCAACAAAGCTCTTACTCTTCATGCAATGAATAATTATGTTGCTTCAATAGAGATTTATAAATCATTACTTGAGAAACAACCAAACGAACGCCTGCAGCAAAATCTAACCGCAGCATCTATTGCATATGGCTATGATTTACTAAACAAACAAGATTACGGACAGGCAATTCTGTATTTTGAAGACGCAATTGATTTAAATGCTAATGAAGCATCTGCTTATTTTGGTTTTGCACAAGCAAATGAAAAAATGGGCTGCACAGATATTGCATTAACTAACTATGAAAAGGCAGTGTCGCTAGCTCCCGGTAACAGAGAATTTAATATCGCTCTAAGAGATTTTAAAAATGCCCACAAGGATACTGCAGCTTCAACAGCAGCAGAGAAACCGAAACCACAGGTTAATGAACAAGCTGTAACCTATGACAGCCTAATTAAGCTGGGTGATGAAGCATACAAGCAGCAAAAATACACAGATGCAATCGATTACTATACAAAAGCTGTTGTATTTATTCCTCAGGATAAAGTTACGATGCTTAAAATTGCAAATATATACAAGCTCTTAGGAAATAACGCTAAAGCACTTAGTTTCTATGACAAAATTTTAACAATAGACGAAAATAGTGTTGACGCATATTTTAACAAAGGCCTTGTTCTTGCCAGCCAAAAAAATTACGACGAAAGTATTAAGTGTTTTGAAAAAGTAATTGCATTATCACCTGATTATCCTTATGCTTATTATTCTTTAGGGATGGCATACGAACAAAAAGATGATTCTCAAAAAGCGCTTGAATACTATTATTTATATGCAGGCATTGAAAAAGACGAAAAAATGCTGAATGTAGTTAATCAAAAAATTAAACAATTAGAAAAATGATAAAACTGCTTAAGATTTTTATACTGGTTATTGTTTCCTTTTGCCTGTGCTCATGCACATTTGAAAGGGGCTTAATTTTATTTAACACCCAGCCTGTTACAAGAGAAAATGCTCTTCAGAATCAAAAAGTTTTTAATGAAGGCCAGCGCGTATATTATTTATTTATTGCCCCGAAAAAGATGAATAACGAATTTATTCGAGTTCAAGTTTTTAAAATGACAGATAATGCACCGTGGGGAGGAAATGAAGTCGTAAGGACAAAAGATTACAGACTTATGCTGGATGAAAGATACTATCATACCAATTATTTTACACTTTATGAGAAAGGCAGATACGTCATGCAGGTATTCTCCCATGATGATTTTCAGCACCCTTTAGCACTAAATGACTTTTATGTAAAATAATACTGCTAAAATATATTAGCTGGGTGTCGAATAGACACCTTTTGAAAAATAGTATACATATATGGTATAGAAGATGCATCAAAGTTTACAAAGTAATTAAAAAAGGGAGTCTTTAGAAAAATGAATCAGTTGACAGAGAGAGAAATTGAAATAATGAATCTAGTTACATCCGGTTTTGACAATCAAGAGATATCAAAAAAGCTTTGTATATCACCAAGCATAACTAATGCATGTGTGTCCAATATTTATCATAAATTGGATTATAAAAATAGAGTTAACTCTGCTATAAACAAATAAAAGTAGGCAAAAAGAAATCTGCTTTTTACAAAGCAGATTTCTTTTTATTTTGATTTTTGGCCAAACATTTGTCTGCCAATATACCTTTGCACTGCAAATAGATAATGACTAACAAGGCGCAGGAGTGTTACCCGCACAAACTCGTATACATTAACTACCAGCTTGCTTTGGTTACGCCTGGCAAAAGACCCTGATGAGCCATTTTTCTTAAACAAATTCTGCAAAGACCGAAATCTCTGTGGTAACCATGAGGTCTTCCACATATGCTGCATCTGTTATGTAATCTAACTGTAGGATATTTACCTTTAGCAGCAAGTTCTTCACGTCTTTTTTCTTTGTTTATCATCGCTTTTTTAGCCATGATTTTCTCCTTTATTACATCATTTAGTTTCTAACTATATCTTAGCACAATCGGGACATTAAAGTCCATCTGTACTTTGCCTCTGGGACTAACCCTTTGCCACACCTTTGAAAGGCATACCTAATAATCTTAACAATTCTCTTGCTTCATCGTCTGTATTAGCAGTTGTGATAATAGATACGTTCATACCTTTTACCAAATCAACTTCTTCATAAGTGATTTCAGGGAACAAAGATTGTTCTTTCAAACCAAGAGTATAATTGCCTCTGCCATCAAAACTCTTAGCAGAAATTCCTCTAAAGTCACGAATACGAGGAAGAACGACACAGATTAATTTTTGCAAGAAATCGTACATTCTTTCGCCTCTTAATGTAACCATTGCACCAACCGGCATACCTTCTCTCAATTTGTATGAAGCAATTGATTTTTTAGCTTTTGTAACCATTGCTTTTTGACCGGCAATTTTTGTTAATTGTGCTTGAATTGCATCAGCAATTTTAGAGTTGTGAGAAGCTTCACCAACACCCATGTTTAAAACGATTTTATGAAGCTTAGGAATCATCATATCGTTTTCATAACCGAATTTTTCTTTAAGTGCTGCTTTTACTTCTTCATTATATTTTGCTCTTAAGCTTTTTGTTCTAGTCATTTTTCTTTTCCTTTACTTTAAGACGGTATCAACACCAGAGAGGAATAAATAGATTTTGTCGAATTCTATTTATTGACTTAATGCCCCGCTGTGTTAAACGTCTAACTGTTCACCACATTTTTTGCATACGCGAACTTTTTTACCGTCCACTACTGCATGTTTAATTCTGGTAGGCTTTTCGCAGCTAGGGCATACAATCATTACGTTAGAAGAATCAATAGGAGCTTCCTTCTTGATTAATCCACCTTGAATGCCGTATGCAGGATTAGCTTTCGTAGCCTTGGTAATCATATTAATACCTTCTACAACAACCTGAGATTCAGATGGTATAGATTTCTTAATGTTACCAGTCTTTCCTTTATCTTTGCCTGCAGTGATGATAACTTTATCACCGGTTTTTACATGCAAGCTTTTTTTATTACTATCTGTCATTTTATTTATTCTCCGTTTACTAGATAACTTCCGGTGCAAGAGAAACAATCTTCATGAAGTTTTTGTCTCTCAATTCCCTTGCTACAGGTCCGAAAACACGAGTTCCGCGAGGGTTGCCGTCTTTGTTGATAATAACAGCTGCGTTTTCATCAAATCTGATAACTGAGCCGTCTGCACGTTTTATATCATGTTTTGTTCTAACGATAACTGCTTTTACAACTTCAGACTTTTTAACTGTCATATTCGGAGTTGCATCCTTTACTGTTGCAACAACAACATCACCAACAGCTGCAAATTTTTTATTTGAGCTTCCCATTACACGGATAACTAATAATTCTTTAGCACCTGTATTATCTGCTACTACTAGTCTTGTTTCTTGTTGTATCATTTTTCCGTTTCCTTTTCTTTCCCTGAGCGTCCATGAACTATGCGTTTAATTCACCCGAACAGGGGTTTTAATTACTAACTACTTAGCTTTTTCTACGATAGATTCTACAACCCATCTCTTGCTTCCTGAAATTGGTTTTGATTCGATAATTCTTACTGTATCGCCAATACCGCATTCATTCTTTTCATCATGAGCTTTGTAGTTTTTGTTTGATTCAATAATCTTTTTATATTTTGGGTGTGGGTTGTATGACGCAACTTTTACGACTACTGTCTTATCCATTTTGTCACTTATAACTACACCTTGTTTTTCTTTTTTAGGCATTTGACACCTCTTTTTCCTTAATTACAGTTTTTGCTTGAGCTACTAAACGTTTTGTTTTAGAAATCTCTGCAGTATTTTCTAATTTATGCATTGATTTTTGAATTCTAAAATTAAGTAGTTGTTTTTTAGATTCTTCAACAAATTGCTTTAACTCATCAACTGTTTTTTCACGCATTTCACTTAATTTCATTGTTATTATTCCTTAATTTTTATACAAATTATACAGATTCTCTTTCAATAACTTTAACCTTGATAGGCAATTTTTGTGCTGCTAACTCTAATGCGTTAATAGCAACTGCTCTGTCAAAATAATCAAGTTCAAACAAGATTCTGTTTGGTTTTACAACTGATACCCAGTATTCAACGTTACCTTTACCTGAACCCATACGAGTTTCTGCAGGTTTTGCAGTAATCGGTTTATCCGGGAATATTTTAATCCAAACGTTACCGCCACGTTTGATTTCACGGGTCATAGCACGTCTTGCAGCCTCTATCTGACGGCTGGTAATCCAACCTGGTTCTAGAGCTTTAAGAGCGTAACGACCAAATTCAAACTCAGTACCTCTTGTTTCGGTACCTTTCATTCTACCTTTCATCATCTTGCGGTATTTTGTCTTTTTCGGCATTAACATTATATTGTTCTCCTGTTATTTTCTATTTTGTTTCTACAGGTCTGCGTTTTCCGCGTCTTCCACTAAAACGTTCACCTGATGAATTTTTTGAGTCTTTTGATTTAATGTTCATGTCTGCTTTTTCACCAGGCATTAAATTGCCTTTGAAAATCCAAACTTTAACACCAATCTTACCCATGATTGTGTCTGCTTCTGTGAAACCATAGTCTACATCAGCTCTGAGAGTTTGAAGAGGAATTCTTCCTTCTTTTGCCCATTCGCTTCTAGCGATTTCTGCACCGCCTAAACGACCTGATACCATAATTTTGATACCTTGAGCGCCGGCTCTCATTGTTCTCTGCATTGCTTGTTTCATCGCACGTCTGAATGCAATACGTTTTTCAAGCTGTTGTGCTACAGATTCAGCTACCAATAAAGCATCAACATCAATTCTTGCAACTTCTACCACATTGATGATTACCGGTTTACCTAAATATTTTGAAACTTCTGCTTTAAGTTCTTCAATACCTTGACCGCCTCTGCCTACTACGATACCAGGTTTTGCTGTTACAACTGTTATTGTAGTATTTTGAGATTTTCTATCGATTAAGATATTTGCAACACCTGCTGCATATAGTTTCTTCTTGATAAATTTTCTAATTTTAGCATCTTCTGCTACGAATTCAGCATAATCTTTAATCTTAGCAAACCATGTGCTTGACCAAGGTCTGATTATACCTACTCTAAATCCGGTTGGATGTGTTTTTTGTCCCATTTCCTTATTTCCTCTATTTTACTGCGTCACTAACTTTAATTGTGAGGTGAGATGTACGTTTGAGTCTTCTGTATATACGACCTTGTGCTCTTGGTTTACCTCTTTTGTACGTTACACTCTCGTCCGCAAAAATTTCAGAAACTTTGAGGGCGTCAGATTTAACACCGGCTTGTTCAAAAGCGTTTGCAGCTGCTGCTTTTAAGTTCTTTTCAACTACTCTGGCTGCAAAATACGGCATAAAACGTAACATATCAAGAGCGTCATTAACAGCTTTTCCTCTAACTTCGTTGATTACTCTGCGAAGTTTTCTTGCTGTCATTTTTATGTTTGTTTGTCTTGCTTTAGCTTCCATTTTTATTTTCCTTATATTCTTTTTAATTAATTCTTAATCAAAAATTTCGTACAGACTATTTACGTTTTGCTGTCTTATCAGAACCTGCGTGCCCTCTGTACATTCTTGTAGGCGCAAATTCACCCAATTTGTGTCCAATCATTTGCTCTGTTACGTATACTGGAACGTGGGTTTTACCGTTGTGTACGGCAATTGTGTGTCCCAACATATCAGGAATAATCATGGATGCTCTTGACCAAGTTTTTACAACTTTGTGTTCAGAATTTTCATTCATCTTGTTGATTTTCTTTTGAAGAGCTTCTTCTACATATGGGCCCTTTTTTAATGAACGTGCCATTAATTTCTCCTTTTATATATTTGTATTAATGTTCATAAAAATATTTTTTGCGGGGTAGGGGTAAATATTTTATATTTACCCTACACGCTTAATTTATTTTTTTCTACGTCTTACGATTAGTTTATCAGACGCTTTATTTTTCTTTCTTGTCTTATAGCCAAGAGCAGGTTTACCCCAAGGTGTTTTAGGATGTCCGCCTGGACCTGTTTTACCTTCACCACCACCGTGAGGGTGATCACAAGGGTTCATTGTTACACCACGTACTGTTGGTCTAACACCCATATATCTCTTTCTTCCGGCTTTACCAATTGATAAGTTTTTGAATTCAGCATTACCAAGGGTACCAACTGTTGCCATACATTCTTTTCTTACCATTCTCATTTCGCCAGAAGGAAGCTTGATTGTTACATAGTTGCCTTCTTTAGCCATAACCTGTGCAAAGTTACCTGCTGAACGAACCATTTTTCCACCTCTGCCTGGTTCAAGTTCAATATTATGAACAATTGTACCAAGAGGAATTAATTCTAACGGTAAAGCATTACCTGTCTGAATTGCTGCTTCTGGTCCGCTTACGATTACATCACCTACGTTCAAACCTTCCGGAGTAAGGATGTATCTTTTTTCACCATCAGCATAGAAAACTAATGAAATTCTTACGTTTCTGTTTGGATCGTATTCAATAGTTTTTACTGTGGCTGGAACACCGAATTTTTCTCTTTTGAAGTCTATTATACGGTAAGCTTGTTTTACACCGCCACCTTTATGACGACAAGTTATTCTACCGGTATTGTTTCTGCCGGCAGTCTTGTTTAATTTCTTCAATAAAGATTTTTCAGGAGTTGATGTAGTGATTTCTTGATAATCACTCTTTGTCATACCTCTTTGTCCCGGAGATGTCGGATTAATTTTACGAATTGCCATTTTTATTTTCTCCTATTATTATCTTTTTTAAATAGCTGTTAATTCTTCGATTGGATCGCCTTCAACAGTAACAATTGCTTTCTTTGAAGAATCTGTTCTGCCAAATTTTAAACCCATTCTTTTTTCATGTGACGGCATATAAACTGTTTGAACTTTTTTAACTTTTCTGCCAGGGAAAGCAAGTTCTACAGCCTGAGCAATTTCAACTTTTGTTGCATCTTTTTGAACTTCAAAAGTATATTTACCTAAAGCTGTTGCCATCATTGATTTTTCAGTTATAATCGGTCTTTTGATTACATCGTATAACTTTTCGATATTTCTTCTTTCTTTACTCATTATTGCAACCTTTCTGTAACATCGTTTACAGCTTTTTCTGTCATTACAACGAAATCAGCTTCAAGTAAGTCCTTAACATTTAAGTTTGAAGGTAATAAAAGTTTTACTGAAGGAATATTACCTGCTGCTAAACTTAAATATTTATTTTCTTCTGCTGTTGTATCAGCAATAACAAGAATCTTGCCAGCAAGATTTAATGATTTGATGATACCAGCCATCAATTTTGTTTTTGGTTCAGTAATAGCTGAGAAATCTTTTACTACTACTAATTGTTCTTCTCTAGCAGAAAGAGCTGATTTAAGAGCTAACTTTCTAGCTTTTTGAGGCATATTGATTTCAAAACTTCTAGGTTTTGGTCCAAAGATAACACCACCGCCTGCGAATAGAGGTGATCTTAAAGAACCTGCTCTGGCACGTCCTGTACCTTTTTGTTTCCAAGGTTTCTTTCCGCCGCCAGAAACTTCTGCTCTTGTTTTAGCACAAGCAGAACCTTGTCTTGCATTGTTTAATTGTCTTCTTAGTGCAAGGTGCATTACATGCAAGTTTGGTTCAACACCGAAAACTGCTTCGTTCAAAGTGATTTCACCTAACTTTTCACCATTTGTATTTAATAATTGTTTTGACATTGTTTTTTCCCTTTATTATTAATTGTCCGTTTAAACTGCTTACCGCTTGCTAATGCTTTATATGGCAAGACCAGCCGGATGTTTTTTAGACTTATCCTTGTCTTTCCTTTTTGTTAATTCCACTTAGTACGGCTAGGAACGATTGTTACCAATCTGCCTTCGCACCCTGGAACTGACCCCTTAACTAAAACTAAACCGTTTTCAGAATCAACTTTAACTAATTTTAGTTTAGTAATTGTAACTCTTTCGTTACCCATGTTACCAGCCATTCTTTTACCTTTGATAACACGGCTAGGAGTTGTACCTGCACCGATTGAACCAGGTTCTCTGTGGTTTTTAGAACCGTGAGCCATAGGTCCTCTTCCAAAGTTCCATCTTTTAACTGTACCCTGGAAACCTTTACCAATTGAAGTGCCGGTTACGTCAACTTTCTGTACATCGTTCAATACTGATAAATCGATTTCTTGACCTACTTTAAAGTCAGCAGGATTTTCAACTCTGAACTCTTGTAAATGTCTGTAGTTGTTTAAACCGTTTTTCTTGAAGTGACCGATTTCAGCTTTTGTTAAATGTTTTTCTTTAGCTGCAATCGTACCAACCTGTATAGCATTGTAACCATCAGTTTCAACAGTTTTTACCTGAGTAACAACTATTGAATCAACTTTGATTACTGTAACAGGAACTGCCAAACCTTCTGAATCGAAAATTTGAGTCATCCCTACTTTTTTACCTATTACACCTAATGTCATGTGTTATTCCTTTCCGACATATATACACACGGAAGACCGTATGTACCAATATGCCTTTCATCTTGCGAGCGCTACTGCCTAACTCTTTTACCTAATTGAGGGTTTTAACCTCCCGTCTTACCTGACGTCGTAGTTCACATTATATGCATAATGCTTTATTAAGTTTTCAAATAACTGATTACAGTTTTACTTCAATATCTACGCCAGCCGGCAAATCTAACCTGCTCAATTCTTCAGTTGTCTGTTGAGTAGGTTCGTAAATATCGATAATGCGTTTGTGCGTACGGATTTCGAAGTGTTCTCTTGACTTCTTGTCTACGTGTGGTGAACGCAATACACAATAGATACGTCTTTTTGTAGGTAAAGGAATAGGACCTGCTACCTTAGCGTCTGTTCTTTTTGCTGTTTCAACGATTTTTTCAGCTGATACGTCAACTAATTTGTGTTCGTATGATCTTAAACAAACTCTAATTCTTTGTCTTTTAGCTGTTGTCATTTTTAATTCCTTTATGTTTTTATGTATTAACAATTCGAATTGCATAATGTAGTAAAAACCTTTTTCTACCGCAATCCGGCTATTACTTTCGACTATAGCATATTAATCGTAAGTCAAACAAAAATCAGTGTCAACAGGGGGAAATAAGTTTAATTAATATTTTACAAAAATTTACAATCAAAAGTAACAAAAAAAATTATAATAAGTTTTAATAAAATATAAAACATAGGAGTTAAAGTATTTTATGAAAGTTTCCAATTCCAGCTATTCCACACATATAAGACCTTCGTTTGTACTTAATAAAACTTATAATTGTAATATGTATAAGTTTTCTATGTTATCAAGAGATACTGTATCATTCCAGGCAAAATCAAAAAATCTTGTAAAAGATTTATATCAAATTACCTCTGACACTAAATGTTTTTCAAGTTTTATAAAAGAAGCCATACAAAATCCCAGAAAATCACAAGAAACAACGAAAATTCTATTAAACCAAGCTGGTTCTACTAATAATTTTTTAAAATGGTATTTTGCAAAAGGCGGATACAAAGAAAAGTATGTTGACTATATAACGCAAACAGTTAAAGAAGCTAAAAATCCGGAAGAATTATTAAAAATATCTCCCAATTGGGGTTTTTGGGTTTTTGAGAAGCAATTCGGTAAAGATTTTTTTATAGGAAAGACACCTAAAGCTATCGGGACTAAAAAAGATTATAGAAATCTTGTAACAAATCTGTTACAAAATGAGGATACAGGCTTCAAAGTTGAAATACTTCCTAATGGCCTCTCCGGAAAACGGGCTTTTCTAGTGGATACTGGAGAAAATAAATACGTATTAAAAACCCAGGAAGACTTTGCACTATATTCTAAAGAATTAGACTCTGCGCTTAAAAAAGATAAATGGCTGCAAGATACTTTTATGAAAAGATTCAAAGAAAACGAAAATATGAAGTCGGATTCAAGTTATATAAATGCAATGATAGATTTTTATCTTAACTTAAATAATTGTGTAAATGCCGCTAAAATCCACTGTTTTGATGCAAAAACATCTTCTGTTTTATATGATTATTTATCAGGAACAAATCAAAGTATTACAGATATTAATAAACAATTACCAGACTTAAAAAAATTAGGAATTATATATAATGATATTTTCTCTGACAATTTTAGAGAAAAAGACGGTGTTCTCAAAATAATAGATAGCGGTGAATCGAGTTTTATAGATTTACTCAAACCAACAGTACCAAATTTTCAGATAGAACTGCCTAATTGGTCTGGTAATAATATATTATCTACTTTAGGTGCACTTTTATATCTAAATTATTAAAATATATAACAATAAACTTGCAAAAAAAAAATCAGCAGAATAAAATATTATTGGTCGAAAAAATCAAGTTTGGAATCTTGAGAAGAACAGAAAGTAGGTTATTATGAAAGATGGTATCCATCCAGATTATAAAAAAACTGTTATCAAGTGTGTTTGCGGTAACGAAATCGAAACAGGTTCTGTTGTAGATGATATCACAGTTGAAATTTGCTCTAACTGTCACCCATTCTACACAGGTCAACAAAAAATTCTTGACTCTGAAGGACGTGTTGAAAGATTCAAAAAACGTTACGGCAATAAGTAATAGTTTGTTAAGATTTTACAATAAAAAAGATCCGGCTTACGGGTCTTTTTTATTGACAAGACTTGCTCTATCAAGGTAGAATTTAGCTATGGCAATTGTATATTTATCATTAGGTTCAAATTTAGGCGACCGTGTAGGATATCTACAGCAGGCAACAAGTTTGCTGAGCGCTGTTTCTGATATCAAAATTGTTGCAACATCATCTTTCTATGAATCAGAACCCTGGCAGATGAATTCTGAAAACTGGTTTGTTAATGCTATTGTACAAATATCCACATCACTTACACCTGATGAATTATTAAAAGAATGCCAGAGGATAGAAGCACAGCTCGGGCGAAAAAGGGATTTGAATTCTAAAAACTACATAGACAGAACTATTGATATAGATATTTTATTTTATGATGACAAAATAATTAATACGCCAAATTTAACAATACCTCACAGATTTTTCCACAAAAGAGCTTTCTTAATGGTTCCTATGCTTGAAATAGCTCAAGATTTTGTACATCCACTATTTCAAAAAACAATAGAAACATTATATGATGAGCTTGAAAATCCGGAAATGGTTGTTTTATATGGAACACGGGGGGTAAATGTTTGGGACTGATGAATACTCCCTTTAGACCTCAGCAGATTGCTATTGTTGGCGCTGGTGCTTCAGGTTGTTTATGCGCTTATTTTCTTTTAAAAGCAGGTTTTGAAGTTACTATTTTTGATAAGGGTTCACCTTTACATACTCTTCTTCCAACAGGAGGCGGGAGATGCAATCTTGCGCATGCTGAATACGACTTCAAAGAGCTTGCAAAAAATTATCCCCGTGGGGAAAAATTTTTATATTCAGTCTTCTCAAAATTTTCAACTTACGATACATTATCTCTATTTAGTGAACTGGGAGTTGAAACATATACTCAGGAAAACGGAAGAATATTTCCTACTTCAAACAGCGCCAGAGATGTGCGGGAAAAAATATTGAGCAAGATAAAAAAAGCTTCAATTATAAATGAAAATGTTTTGGAAGTTCTTCCTAATAAAATAAAAACCTGCAAGGCGGAGTATTATTTTACAGATATCGTTATTGCTACTGGCGGACATGCCGGTTATGATATTATTAAAAATTTAGACATTGATATTGTTACACCTAAGCCGTCACTTGTCGGTTTAAATACAAATAACAAAGCCACATCAGGAATTGTTTTAAAAGAGGTTTTATCTAATGATTTAAAAATCAGCGATGATTTGCTATTTACACATTTTGGGATATCGGGGCCTCTTGCTTATAAAATTTCTTCAATAAAAGCAAGAGAAAACTTCCCGTATAAACTAAGCTTTGATTTATATCCCAAAGAGATAGAGCTGCAAAAGTTTCTAAATAATTCCCCGCATAAAGATGTTAAAAATATTCTTGCTGATTTTTTGCCTTCTGGATTTGTAAAATATATCCTCAGTGATTTAGCAGATATCAAAGCACATAAAATTGACGGCAAAACAAGAGATTTGATTTTAGACAAAATTCATAATTTTGAAGTTATTGTCACTGGAACAAATAAGGGAGAAGAAACCGTTACAGCAGGCGGAGTTAAGCTCAATGAAGTCAATCCAAAAACCATGGAGGCAAAAAAATACCCGCATATTTATTTTATAGGAGAAATACTTGATATTGACGGTTTTTGCGGAGGTTTTAATCTCCAAAACGCCTGGTCAACAGCTTTTGTTGCGGCAGAAGCTATATCATCTTACTAACAAAATAAACCACGGATTGTTTTTTGTATTATCTCCAAAGTGTGAAAATTGGAACATCCCCTTTTTAGTTATATTTATCAAGCCTGTAAGCGGATAATTTTCAAATTTTCCGTTTCCGGACGAGAATGAATAATGATAAAAGTTTCTGTCAGTATCATTTAATAAAATTATTTTAAAATTATGCCCTTCTTTTTTAACTTTTAAAGAATTTGTGTTCGTAGAAAACTCCGAAATTTTTATAATCTTAAAATCAGGAAACATTGAAGCAATTTCATCAACACTTAGTTCTCTGCGGTTTAACACCCCATCAGCATATGTAAAATCATAAAACTTCAAATCTTGATTAGAATAGCCGATTAAGTCACCTTTATATAAAAATTCATACTGACATCCTGTAGTAAAAGCAAAGGTTCCGTCAGAATTATAAAATTCAGAGTAACTGCCTGTTCCATCTGAAACAATTTTAACAAAATAATCTGAATCACGTCTTGAGATTTTATTAGTCCAAACATCATTGTTTAATTTAATTTTATCTTCTTCCTTAATATTTTTATAAGGAATATTCAATAACTCTGAAGCACTGGATGTAAGAGCAACTGCAAATAATATTAATAAACTAAAAAAAATCTTTTTCATATAACTCTCCCGTTACTATATATTATACAGAAACTATTCTATTTGTAAAATCTCAGGTATATGTAGGATGGGAACAGGAACAAAATACTATAAAATATATTTATGAGTTTAGTATCTAATTTTATAGGTGGAATAGGGGTAAACAGCCTAAGCAGTCTTAGCAATCCTCTAAAAAATGACGTTAATAATAATGACTTTGAAGCCTTACTCCAAAAACAGATGGAAGGAACCGGAGTAAATGAAGGTGAAAATACAACACGCCCTCTTAATCTTGGAGCCCCGCCGGGATTTGAAATCGAAAATTTTGACGGGATAGATTTTTCGGAAACTGCACAGGATCAAATTGAAGCCGTTGGAGAAAAAATTGACACTCAGGAAAATATGAGCAACCCTTTTGATATGAATGGCGACGGAAATGTTACGACATCAGAAGCAGTAACATTTTTCACATCTCTTTTAGATAACAGCTCTAACGGAGAAAATGCCCGTTCTGAGTTATTTGATTTTGCAAAAAAACAGGCTTCGAATCTCTATAACAAGTATTCCAGAACTGTTGTTACAGATGTTAAAGAATTTGTAAATGATATCCAAGAAATGATTAGTTAGTCATAGAATTGGAATACATATTTTTCCGTCCTTTTTACTTTTACACCAATAAATCAACAATGTTAGCATATTTTTCATTATATTCATAATTTGCTTTTGTGTACGCATAATTCCACCCTTTATTCAATTATATATGAATACACATATAGTCAATAGAATGTAAAATTTATTAATGCAGAAAAAGGACTTGTATAAAATTATTGGAAAAAATATCCAGAACCAACGACTCATTCAAGGATATACGCAGGAAACATTTGCTGAACTAATGGGAGTTAGCTGGAGTTACGTTTCTAAAATTGAAGCCGGTATTTTAAATCTATCACTAGGAAAAATTTTAGAAATTGCTGATTATCTTAATATAGAAGTTGATTTGTTACTAAATACAAAAAGTTAAATAATAAACTATCTTTTTGTCTATACATTTCCCCCTTTATTTACCACTTGTTTGTTATATAATAAAGTTATTGGAAAAAAGATAGCTTTATTTTTGATTTATAAGGAGGTCAAATGGGCAAAATAGAAATTACACACGAAATTGAAGAAAAGTGCTGTGTTCACCGCGGTATTAAAGGCACACCTGCTCCTATTCCGCAAGAAGGTGAATGGACAAAATGTAAAGAAATTAAAGACATCTCTGGTTTAACACACGGATGCGGATGCTGTGCTCCTCAACAGGGAACATGTAAACTTACTCTTAATGTTAAAGAAGGTGTTATACAAGAAGCTCTTGTTGAAACAATCGGTTGTTCAGGTATGACTCACTCAGCTGCTATGGCAGGTGAAATCCTTCCTGGAAAAACAATCCTTGAAGCTTTAAATACAGACTTAGTTTGCGACGCTATTAACGTTGCTATGAGAGAATTGTTCTTACAAATCGTTTACGGCAGAACCCAGTCAGCTTTCTCTGAAAACGGACTTCCTGTCGGAGCAGGACTTGAAGACTTAGGTAAAGGTCTTTGCTCAATGGTTGGTACTATCCATTCTACAAAGCAGAAAGGTGTTAGATATCTTTCTCTTACAGAAGGTTATATTCTTCAAATGGGTCTTGATAAAAATGACGAAGTTATCGGATACAAATTCGTTAACCTTGGAAAAGTTATGGATGCTATTAAAAAAGGCGTTGACCCTAAAGAAGCTTATGAAAAGAATATCGGTACTTACGGCAGATTTGCTGATGCTGTTAAGTATATAGACCCGCGCGAACAATAGTGCTACGCACGTAGACATTGGGTCGGGGAACAATCATAAAACTCCAAGTTCCCCTCAAAGTGAAAACCACAAGACAAAGTTACAAGACAAAGTAATAAAAAGGAAATAAAATTATGACAGTAAAATTTGAAGGACAAGATAGACGTGAAGCTACTCTTAAAAAAGTTTTACCTGAATATGGTTTCAAAAACTTGGAAGAAGCTCGCGAACTATGCTTATCAAAAGGCATTGATGTAGATGCTATTGTTAAAGGAATTCAGCCTATCGCGTTTGATAACGCTTCTTGGGCTTATACTTTAGGCTGCGCTATTGCAATTAAAAAAGGGCTTAAGACTGCTGCTGAAGCTGCGGAAGCTATTGGCTTAGGCTTACAGGCTTTTGCTGTTCCAGGATCTGTTGGTGACAGAAGACAGGTTGGTATCGGTCACGGTAACTTAGCTGCAATGCTTCTTAGAGAAGAAACTGATTGCTTCTGCTTCTTAGCAGGTCACGAATCTTTTGCAGCAGCAGAAGGTGCTATCGGTATTGCAAGAAACGCTAACAAAGTTAGAAAAAACCCTTTAAGAGTTATCTTAAACGGTCTTGGTAAAGATGCAGCTCACATTATCGCAAGAATTAATGGTTTCACATCAGTTGAAACTGAATATGATTACAAAACCGGCGAATTAAAAATCGTTAAAGAAACACCTTTCTCTGACGGAGAAAGAGCTAAAGTTAGATGCTACGGCGCTGATGATGTTAACGAAGGTGTAGCTATCATGATTAAAGAAGGTGTTGATGTTTCTATCACAGGTAACTCAACTAACCCAACAAGATTCCAACACCCTGTTGCAGGTACTTACAAAAAATGGTGCTGGGAAAACGGCAGAAAATACTTCTCAGTAGCATCAGGCGGCGGTACAGGCCGTACACTTCACCCTGATAACGTTGCTGCTGGTCCTGCTTCTTATGGTATGACAGATACTATGGGAAGAATGCACGGTGATGCTCAGTTTGCAGGTTCGTCTTCTGTTCCTGCTCACGTTGAAATGATGGGCGTTATCGGTATGGGTAACAACCCTATGGTAGGTGCTACTGTTGCAGTTGCAGTTGCGGTTGAAAAAGCTATGGCTTAGAGATAAGTAATTATAACAAAAGGTCCTAAGCATAAATGCTTAGGACCTTTTGTTTAGATTGCATGGTCGATTTAAAAAAAGAAAAAAACAGATAGATAAATGCTAATTACACCAATTTCACAAACAAATTATAGTTTTAAAAATGAGGATTCTCGTTCTGTTCAAACAAAACAAAACGGACAGAGTTTTACTATATTCTCTTATGGGATTTAGTGCACTAATGGCTTTTAATATGCTGGATCGGACTTCTAAAACACGCTTGCAAAAACTTTTTGCAGAAGAAGTAGAAGGTAAAAATAAAACAAAAGAAATGAATTTGCACAAAACTGTTGAAATAGAAATAAAATCTTTTAAGGATGACACTACAATAGAATCTATTGATAATTTGGTAGGTTTAAACAAAATAAAAGATTTTGTTAACAAATACCAAACATTGTTATCCAACAAAAAAACAGCACGGGAACATAAAATTGAACCTGTTTCATCCATATTATTTTGGGGGTGCCTGGCACGGGTAAAACGACAGCAGCAAAGGGTATCGCAAAGAAGTTAGATGCAGATTTTATTCAAATTGATAAAGAACTTTTTGACTCTGAGTTTGTTTCAGTAAGCACCAGACAATTAACTATGTTAGTTGACCAAATAGAACAACATGCGAAAAATAATCCTAAGAAGCAAATTGTAGTTTTTATGGATGAAATTGACAGCACCATATCTATAGACATGGGAAAGGAAGCTAAGCAAGATGACGTTCTCATAAATACATTAAAGCAAGGAATAGTCGATTTACAACAAGAATGCAAAAATGTAATCTTTATCGGCGCAACAAACAAAGATCCAAACGGGCTGAAAAGCGACAACACTGCTGTTAGATTAAACACTGCGATTTTAAGCAGATTTAATTATCAGTTTGAATTAGATTTACCACAACCTAAAGATATTAAAGAAGCCTGGAACAAACTCATAAAAACACAAAGCGGTAAAGAAAAATTTACAGATAAGCAAAATGAAATCATTGCCCAAAAATTTCACAAACTTGGAATGTCATATAGGGAGATAAAAAACATTTCTAACAAACTAAACATTGAAGATGCCGTTGAGTTTTGCAAAAAAGGTAGTTATAACTCCAAAAACAACCTAATTAATGTATTAAAAAACGATGAAAAAATTGGCTATAATCACATTACAAAAACTGAAATGGACAACAATAAAAAACTACAAATTATAAAAGAATTAGAAAAAGAGCTTTAAGTCGAAACTTAGAGCTCTTTTTAAAAGGAATTATGCATTAATTTTCAGATTATTTTTAATTCCGTCTACCAGTTCTTGTCCATTCTTCATTTTGCTCATATCAATTACAGAAGTTTTAGCTCCGGAATTTGCAAGAAGAAGATTTCCTCTTTGAGCAAGAACAACATCCCGTCCGACAAAATCTGCAAGCTTTTCAATTTCCGAACCATAATTTGCCAGCATTTCTCTTACATAGTTGTCAACAGGCAGTTCTTTATTGTTAATATCTCTTGCCAGTTTAATTCTTGATACAGGTAACTTTGCACCAAATCCAACAGGATTTACATTCATATTCATAAGAAATCTCCTTTACAGCTTCTACACATTTTGCTTAAACCAGCTGAATATTAAAAATTGCCAAACCGCTTCACAAAAGTTTACAAATTAAACTCTTCAAATGTATTTTTTATAATTTCATAACCTTTTAACAGAGTTTTATAATCGACTTTTTCAGCGGCAGAGTGCATATTATAAACATCTGCTAAACCTAAAAGCACAGGCATAAAAGTTTCTCCGTTTGAATTTTTATTATGGCAGTATATGTGTGTTTCTGCACCTGCATGGAATGATTCAATGACATTTTGAATACCGGCTTTTTTACAGGCTTCTGTATGAACTCTTTCAATCCTGTCATCCTCAGCTTTTTCAAAAGGAAGCAGATGAATTTCAAACTCGATTTGAGCTTCTGCTAGACCTTTATATTTTTGATTAAATTTATCTACAATTGACTGCATTACCCCCTTAAGCTCTTCTTCCTTTTCTACAGAAGCGCTTCGTATTGAATAAGAAGCCATACCCAGAGTATTAATTATGTTGGTAGAAGTCTTTTTAAAGATTTCTGTAATATAATCGTTTGTTTTAATTCCTTTTTCTACCAAATTAGCAATTGAATTTTGAACTCCACCGGCTACAATTGCCCCAAGGTTACATGATGTTATAACACCTGTTTCATCGGAATAGTAAGCCCCCTGTGGGAATTCAGCAAGAAGTTCAGCAATAAGTTTTGCAGCATTCAATCTGGTTTCATCACCGATATCAATTCCAGAGTGTCCGCCTTTAAGCCCTCTTACAGTAATTTTTGCATTCGTATAACTTGCTCCGGATATTTGCAGCTGCCCGAGTTTATCCGCATCGCAAACAAGAATATATTTAGATTTAATTTTATCAAACTCAACGTGTTCTACCCCGCTCATGCCGGTTTCTTCATCACGGGTGAATGTTATTTCTAAACCACCTCCGGCATTAACTTTTCCATCTTTTATATCTTTTGCAAGCTTCAATGCACACGCAACACCGACTTTATCGTCAGCTCCGAGAGTTCTTCCCTCTGCTTTTATAAAGTCACCATCCAGATAAATATTTACAGGGCTGTCATCACCGACCACATCCATATGTGAAGATAGCATAAGCGGCTCTTTTGAAGAATCTGAACCGGGTACTCTAATATAAACATTACCATAACTATCTTTTCTGGCATTTATATTATTTTCAGCACAGAAATTTAAAATCCATTCAATAACTTTTTCTTCTTTTAAAGATGGTGATGGTATTGAAACCAGCTTACAAAAAATATCTAAAACTTCATTATCTTTTCTTAATTCTTTTAAATCCATATTAACTCCTTTATCATCAAATTGTAGTTTAAATGCAGATTCAATTACATTTATCCCCCCCTAAAAAATCTTTGGTTAGTTCCGCCTTCGCCAACTCGAACTCTCACTGAGCGCAGGCATTTCGGGCAGCGGCCGACATAAGCAGTTCCGTCTTTCGTTTTATAAATTCTTCCGTAAACACCGCAGCAATCGAACCATATTCCTAAGAATGCTCTTTTCTGTTTATTTTCATCTTCCACGCTTCTTATCCTTATTTTGAGCAGGGCTTCCTGTTATAAACACTTCTTTTCCGTTTGGTTTAAATATACTTTCTGTCAAAGTTCCTAAATAAGTATCGTTAAGGTGCGCATAATCAAATATGATAATACCGCCTAATGAATATCTACGAGAGGCATGAATTTGTTTTATCAAATCAGAGGTTGCACCATTCATAAATGTTACGAAGAGCCCGGCATAAAGCTTTGTACTAGCAGATTTATTTCGCAGAACTTCATCCATAAGGCCCATTGCAGTTTTGTCATCACAGGTTAAAAACAGAGGAGTAAAGCCATCTACAAAATTATTCATAGACCATGTTCTCCAATCTTGAAGTTTTGTATCTAAGGCTATCGCACGGTTTGGAAATATTACAGCAGTAATAGCAATATTATTGTACCGGCACAGTACACTAACCCGCCTTACAAAGCTTGTTACTTTATTACATCTATAAAACTTCCATTGATACCATAAAGGATCACTTAATTTTAAATCGATTGGATCGACGCCGTACATTCTCTTAAATTCTGCACGCGCATATGGAGTATACCCCCATGTTGAAGCTTCATAAGAAGAGTATTTAGGTTCTAAAGACTGAGGATATCTTATATAATCTAAATTTATTCCATCTGGCTTATATCTTGTTACAATTTCGCACAATAATTCGTAAAGGAAATTTTGTACATCAGGATTTGCAGGGTCAATAAAGTATCCGTTATGTTCTGAGATAGAATAAGGTATAGAGCTTGAACCTACACTCTTTTTAGGGTAATTGGCCCATTCCGGATGCTTAGCAAGAATATATTCAGCATTTGTTTCTGGAGGTTTGTTCCCTACATAGAAAGTTTCAAACCAGATGTTAACTTTAATACCGCGCCTATGTGCCTCATTAATCCATATTTTTAAAGGATCGAAACCGACAAACTCCTCATTCTGACGGATAAATCCGTATCTTGTCATTGTCTGTGACGGGAATATTGTTTTGCCATGATAATATGTTTCAAGGAAAATATTATTTATTCCTGCTTCTGCCAGCTGGTCCAAAGTTTTTATAATATCTTTTTCATTATAAAAAGTAGGCCTTATCCATACACCTTTTAATTCGGTTGAATCATAAGGTATTACTGTAGACATAGCAAGATTAGCAAATTCGATAGCACGAGAAGCGTATTTTTGCGAGTCTTCACTGTTTTTTTGAGCTTTTTGTATATAATCATTTGCTTTGGAAATATTTTGTTCTGTTCTTCTTGGATTGTAATTTGCAGAATTTTGAATATAATAAAGCATCATATTCTGCACTTCCTTAATACGTTCTCTGGCTGTATAAAGAAAAGTATCAGAGGTTACATAAGAAGTAATTGTTTTCTTTTCCAAATCAATTGAAATCTTAGTTCCCACCATTATGTTTTCGTTTATCCATTTTTTTGCCTGTCCGTGACCGCTTATAATAAGCCCATTTGCCGGAATTAAAGAATCTGCACCGCTTAAAGAGGTTACTGTATCTCCTACAACAACAGCTTCAGTTCCATATTCATTAGTGTTTGTTCTGTAGCCAAACGCTGGAGTATAGATTACCAATTGATTAGAGCCTCGAAGTCCTGGATAGTTAAAGCCTTTCATATTAGTACTTACTTTGGGGTCAATTACATCTATACGGTGCATCGATTGGTTAAATATTATCTCGTTATTCTGAGTAACATAAGGAGAATAGACATTTTGTGCAAAAGACGTCCCGCACAATAAGAAAAATATTGATATTATAAATAGCCAGACTCTGCTCTTCATCCCCTTTGGTCCTCTAGAAACTATTATAGCCCTATAATTATATAAATACAAGATTTTTATTTTACAGAAATCTTAGCCAGATAAGCAGATTTTAAATTATATTCATCCAGCAAAACAGAATTTTTATCTACCCATTCTTTGAATGTATTGATATCTTTATCATAAGTCCATGTACCTTTAACAAACAACAAGTAATAAGTTCCCCTTTTCAAATTTTCTAAGTCTGTCAGCAAATATTTTTCTGAGAACTTTTCATTGTCAGGATAAGTACCTGCAATAGCCTCCGGTAAATTATAAATTCTTGAATAATAGCTGTAAGCCGTTAAAGATCCATAATATAAATATAGTGGAGCTTCATCACTCTTCATTGTAACAATTGCAAGAAGAGGTTTTACATCTTGCCTTAAATAGCTTACATTTCCGGAAGTAAACTCTTTTACAAAGTTGAAATATCCTCCGGCAAAAAAGAGAACAGATATTAATACACAAACAAAAGATTTCCATTCCTTTTTTAAATTATCAAGAGGGTATATGCTTACTATTATTAAAAACGGCAACAGGAACAGGGCAAGTCTGCGCTCAAATGGATAAAGCTTTAAATATGCTGCAAGAAGAGTTAATGTAAAAACACTAAATATCTGCACAAAACAAAATCTATTTCTTTTATATAAATAACAAAAACCTGCAATCAACAAAAACAGCAATAATAAAGGGAATGAATAATACTGAAAAAGAAAATCAAAATTAATTTTATAAATTTCTATAGAGAATATTTCAAACCCCTTTTTCCAATACTCCGAAAGATAAGCTGAAGAGTGAGTTTTTCCCAAATTTAATACTCCATACGCTAAAGTACACAAACCAGCAGGAACCAAAGACAAAAGTATTTTGTCTTTGCATTTGCAGCAAATGCAAACCGTTAAGTAAAATGCTGCGATTGTTATATAGGCCGGATACGAAAATAAAACACAAAAAGCCCACACAACCCCGAGCCCCAGCCACTGCTTAAGAGATAACTCTTTTTTTAAAACTTTGCTAGAAATTAGCAGAATTAATATTGAAATACATACGTCAGAAGAGTATTGTTTAAAGACCTGTGCATAAAACAAGAGCTGATATGATATTCCGAATGTAAAAAGAGCTGCAGCCCTTGCCAGACGGGTTTGAAAAATTTCTTTTGATAAGAGGTAAAATAGGTAAACAGAAATAAGGCTTGATAAAAACGGAATAAAACGAAAACAAAGTTCATTTATACCAAAATTGGAAACAAATTTGCTTAAAGCCAGAAACAAGTATGGAGCTGATTGAAAATAATTAAGCGGCAAGAATAAGCCCAAATAATTCCGTTCAAAAATATTTTGTGCAAGAAGAATTTCGTCTGTAAAAAATGAATTATTTATCAGATACGCATCAATTCTTAAATAAATTGCAAGCGCAAAGATTATCACTAAAATAAACTTGTAGCTCCGGTTCAAGCCCCCTACCCCTCATACTGATAAGCCCAGGCAGAATGATTATGAATACTCTCCAGTGACTCACATTCAACTTCAAATGAATCAATAATGTCATTATTTCTTAACAAAAGAACAACATCGCGAAGAACATCTTCAACAAACTTAGGATTATCATACGCTCTTTCAGTAACATATTTTTCATCTTCTCTCTTTAAAAGCGGATAAAGTTCCGAAGATGCACATTTTTCAACTTCCCTAACCAAATCTTCAATCCATATATGTTCGTCTTCAGGATAAGTAACCTTAATTGAAACAATGGCTCGCTGGTTATGCGCACCATAATCTGATATCTCTTTTGAACAAGGACAAAGAGTAGTTACAGGGACTTTAACTCCAAGGAAAAATCTATATTCTTCATCCTCTTCACCATAATTATCAAGAATACCTTCAAAAAAACAATCGTAGCACATTGGTGCAGAAATTCCCGTAACCGGCGATTTTTTATTAATAAAATATTTGAAATCAAACTTTAAATATCCACACTTAGCATCTAGTTTTTGAACAATTGCTTCAACACATCCTTTAATATCAATACCAAGAGTTTTTTTACTTCGCCATTCATTTAAAACTTCTACAAAGCGTGACATATGAGTACCCTTGTAATGTGCTGGCAGTGTAACACCGGCAGTTGCAGCAGAATATATTACAATATCCTCCGCATCCTTCCGCTGTATTGCAAGGGGGAGCTCAAGACCTTTTATACCTACCTTTTGTATTTCTACACCGCGTGTGTCAGATTGATTCTGAACATCTTTCATTACTAAATTTCTACCCCTTCAAAACTTTTTTGTTCTAATGCAATTAGGAGTTTTAAAGCAGCAACTCTCTGAACTTTAGGAGGAGCATTGCGCAACAGTTCAACAGCCTTAAGCATCATTGGGTCACTGTCATACCAGCGATTACCTTTCCCCTGATATGTGTTAATGATTTCGTAAACGTGTTCTATAACTTCTCCAGCAACCTGCTCCTGAAGTTGAAGCATAAATTCTGCTGCTTCTGTTTTTGTAGTATCAGGTGACAATCGCAATAGTTCTAAAGCTTCTTTTAAAATCGGATCTCTGTCATACCAGCGTTTATTAATCATTTTTTCCTCGCATTCTTGTAAGTCTTATTGTATTATAAAATATGTAATATTAAAAGGGTGTAAAATTATGAAAATTTTATTAATTAACGGTGCAAATCTTAATATGCTTGGAACCCGTGAGCCTGAAAAATACGGTTCTATGACACTTGCTGATATAGAGAATTCTGTTATCAAACGCGGAAAGGAACTCGGCGCTGAAATTGATATTTATCAGGATAATCACGAAGGAAATATCGTTGATAAAATTCAATCTGCAAGAGGTAAATATGACGGTATTCTTATTAATGCCGGCGGTTATACGCATACAAGTGTTGTTATCAGAGATGCACTTGCTGCAATTCAAATACCTGCTGTCGAAATCCACATGACCAATATTCACGCCCGTGAAGAATTTCGCCATACATCATTAATCTCTGGAGTCTGCATCGCTCAGGTTGTAGGTTTCAAGGAACTAAGTTACATACTCGCACTGGAGGGCTTGGTTAACTATTTGAATTCTTAAAAAAGAAACTTCCCGAGAAGGGAAGTTTTTTGTTTCTCTTTTTCTCTCGCTCAATTCTAACTTTTGTTAATGTCTTTTATACTCTCTTATGTATTTATAAAGTTATTTTTTTATTCCAAATTTCAAAGGTAATTTTTATTGTTACATTTATTTACAAAAAAAATACCGGAGCATAACTCCGGTATTTTTTATTATTACATTTAATAACTATTCTTTGAGGAATGTTTCATAATTTCTAGCCAGCAGGTGTGTTCTAACTTGATTTATCAAATCAAGCGCAACACCAACCATGATGATTAGAGATGTAGCACCAATCCCTTGGAATGTCGTTATTCTTGTTATATAGCTTGCAAAAGCAGGGATTAAAGCAATTATACCCAGTGCCAGTGCTCCGATAAATGTTGTTTTAGTTAAGATTTTATCCAGAGCTTCAGCTGTCGGTCTTCCTGGTTTAACCCCCGGAATTGATGAACCGTATTTCTTTAAGTTGTCCGCAATTTCTTTTGGCTGCATATTAGGCATAATAGATGCGTAAAAGAATGTTAAGGCAACAATCATTAAGAAATAAATTATGTAATATGTAGCACCACTAGGGTTAAATATTCTTTCTAATACCAGTACTACATCCTGAACCCAGCCGGCAGGCAGATTTGCCTGACCAACTATATGCAGAATTGTAGACGGGAACAAAAGAATAGCTACCGCAAAGATTATCGGCATTACACCGCCCGGATTTAGTTTAAACGGAATGAAAGTATTTACACCGCCATAAACCTTATTTCCGACCTGTCTTTTCGGATTTACTATAATTACTTTTCTTATTGCTTCCTGCATTATTACAATGAAAATCATCGTAACAAAGAATATAGCGAGGAGTAAAATAAATCCCCACATTAACGCGGAATCATCAATAACCATTTGCCATGTCTTTGTCCAATATAAAGGAATGCCCGCAAGAATACCTACAAAGATTATAAGAGACCCACCGTTTCCTATACCTTTTTCTGTAATCAATTCAGACATCCACATTACAAGAACTGAACCTGCTGTCAGCGTCAGTACTGATGAAATACAGAACATGACAGGATTTAAACCTGGAACAATTGCATTATTAACATGAGATAAATATCCCACGAATATTAATCCTTGAAATATAGCAAGAACAACCGTAAAAATTCTCGTGTATTGAGAAAGTTTACGTCTGCCAGCTTCCCCATCTTCTTTTTGCAGTTTTTCCAGTGCCGGTACAATAACCGCCATCAACTGCATAATAATTGAAGATGTGATGTAGGGTCCAATGCCAAGTGCAAATATTGAGACTTTACCCAGAGCTCCGCCTGAAAATAAATCAAGAAATCCCAGAATATCATTACTTCCGGCAATTCTAAGGACATCTGTATTAATTCCGTATAGCGGCATATGGATACCTAATCGAAATAGGACAAGCATTAGAAAAGTAAATATTAACTTTTCTTTCAAGCCTGAAGCATTCCACATTGACATTAAGTCTGCTGTTGTAGGCATTCTCATGCCTCTATTTACCCCTTGCGTCATTATACTAATTCAACCTTTCCGCCTGCTGCTTCAATTTTTTCTTTTGCAGAAGGAGTTACATAATCAGCCTTAACTGTAATAGCTTTTTTGATTTCTCCGCCGCCTAAAATTCTCAATCCGTCGCAAGAAGGATGAGCTTTTCTGATTTCTTTTAATGAAGCTAATGAAATTTCAGAGATTTCTAATTCGTTAAGTCTTCCAACATTGATCTGAGCATAGTTGCGCTGATTAATAATCTGGAACCCTTTTAATTTAGGTAATCTTCTGTATGCAGGCATCTGTCCGCCTTCGAAACCTCTTTTAGAAGTTCTTCCAGAACGCTGTCCTTCACCGTTATGACCGCGGCAAGATGTTTTACCGTGTCCTGATGAACGGCCTCTGCCTACTCTTTTTGATTTTCCTGTTGAACCTTCAGCAGGTCTTAAATCTTCTAATAAAATTTTATCTGCCATAATTTATATTCCTTTTTACTTATCTTTTATTAACCTACAATTTCTACTAAGTGAGAAATCTTGTTTACCATACCCATAATTGTTGCACTGTTATAGTGTTCAACAACTTGATCGGTTTTGCTTAAGCCCAGAGATTGAGCTACTTTACGCTGCGCAGGAGAGCAGCCGATTAAACTTTTTACAAGTTTTATTTTTATTTGTTTTGTATCTGCCATAATATTATTTTCCTTATTATCTCATTAAATTTTATAACTAAAATAGCCTACTAGTTTAATAATTCAGCCATTGTCAAGCCGCGTTTTTTAGCAACTTCATTAAATGGTTTTAAAGCTTTAAGAGCTTCTAATGTAGCATTTGCAGCATTAAGCGGAGATTTTGAACCTAAAGATTTTGAAAGAACATTTTCAATACCTGCTAATTCAAGAACGAAACGTACCGCACCGCCTGCAATAATACCAGTACCTTGAGAAGCTGGTCTAAGCATTACAGCACCTGCACCTGAACGGCCTGTGATAGGGTGAGGTATAGTTGTCTTAAAGATAGGAACTGTTACAAGGTTCTTTCTTCCATCTGCGATTGCCTTTTGAATTGCAATAATAACTTCAGATGCTTTAGCACAGCCTACGCCTACCTGACCTTTTTTGTTACCGACAATAACAATTGCTCTAAAGCTTAATTTCTTACCGCCTTTTACAACTTTTGTTACACGACGGATTTGAACAACCTGTTCTTTCCATTCTGATTCAGGTTTTACTTCCTGAGTTTCTACTCTTTTCTTTCTGCCGCGTTGTCTTTTTGCAGGAAGTTGTTCTACATTTTCTTCTGCTTCAACAACAGTTTCTGCAGCAACTTCTTCAGTTGTTGTTTCTTCAACTTGTTTAATTTCTTCTGTCATGTTATACCTTTCTTTTTTTACTTTAACAGTTTAATTTGTATTTTTTAATTAAAACATTCAAATAACTAAGCATTAAAAAACGCCCGAAATTCGGCATTTACAGTATATTCAAATGTGGGTTATTTTCTGACATAAAAATTGTATTACAAAAACTCTTGAAATGCAAGGGGATAAAAGGTCTTAAGCGTTACAAAAGTTAACTTAAGATTTGGAAGTGCATAAAAAATGCATAAGCTATTCCGAATATTGCTCCTGCAAATACCTGCATCGGGGTATGTCCTAATAGTTCTTTCAATTTCCCGCCGGCTTCCTGTAAATCTTGTTTATACAAATCCATTATAATCTTATTCAGACAGGCTGCCTGTTTTCCGGCCGCACGTCGTACACCTGCTGCGTCATACATTACAATAAAGGCATATCCGAGAGCAATTGCAAATTCAATCGAATCAAATCCGCGAATAAGCCCTACTGCAGTAGAAAGCCCCATTACTCCAGCAGAATGAGAGCTTGGCATTCCGCCTGTTGTAGTAAATAATCTTAAATCAAGATTTCTCTTCACAATCAAGTGTAAAAAACATTTTACTATTTGTGCTAAAACAATTCCTGAAAAAGCTACAAAAATTACTTCATAACCTGTCCCGTACATCTGATGAAAAATCATTTAATACTCCCAATTCTGTCCTTCAATTTATCAAGTATCTCTTCAAACACTTTTGAATGATACTTTTCTATTATACCATAACATTCTTTAATCAAATAATTGAATTTATTTTCAGCTTCTTGAAGGCCGTAAAGTGAAACATATGTTAGTTTTCCGCTATTTTTATCTTTTCCTATAGTCTTTCCTAATTCTTCAAACGATGAAACTTCATCCATAATGTCATCATATATCTGGAAAGCCAGTCCGAATTTTTTAGCAAAATCATCAAATTTATTTATAGTTTCGTCATCGGCACCAGCTGCGATTGCACCTATCCTTACCGCAAGCCTGAAAAGAACAGCAGTTTTATTGAGATGAATAAAATCGAGTGTTTCTACTTGAGACTTAATATATTTACCCCCTTCGGACTCTATATCAACCACCTGACCGGCAATAAGTCCGTAAGCACCGGCAAACTTTGTATACTCATGTAAAATTCTTACAATCTGAGTCATTGATAAATCTTTTGATTTTTCAATAATTAACTGGGGTGCAAAAGTTAAAAGCGCATCGCCTGCAAGAACCGCATTGGCCTCTCCGAACATTTTATGATTTGAGGGTTTGCCCCTTCTAAAATCATCATTATCCATACAAGGCAAATCATCATGAATTAAGCTTTGCACATGAAGCATTTCTATCGCACACGCTGCCGGCATAACCTTTTTTATATCACAACCTAATATTCTTGCAGTTTCCAGACACATAACCGGACGCAAACGTTTTCCAGGAAGCATAAGTGTATATTTCATCGCCTTAAATATATCTTCCGGATAAGTAATTTGCAGATACTCATCTAAATGTTCATTAACCAAATCAATCAATTCTTTCATCGTCTATATCCTTATAAATATTCTGTTTCTGCGTATTTCGTGCGCTTTCTCTTTTTCTTGAACTTATTTTTACAGCCGTTTTATTATGCTGCTGCTTATGAGAAGCTTCCGTTTTAACACCTTGATACTTAACCTTCTCTTTATATTCTTTCGCCTCCTCAACAAATTCCAGATAACTCTTGTAACGGCTGTCAGGTATTTTTTCTAGATGTTCTTTTACAGCACATCCTGTTTCCGTATTGTGAAGACAGTCTTGAAATTTGCATTCTCTTTTATATTTTGCGATTTCATCAAACAATAAATCAACTTCATTCGGCATTAGAAAATCAAACTTGAGATTGCTAAAACCCGGAGTATCAACAATTCTTGACTCTTCATCAATTGAGATAATTTCGCAGTGTCTTGTTGTATGTGTGCCTCTCTGTGTCTTTTCGCTTACTTCTTTTGTTCGTAAATTCATGCCGGGACATACCGCATTTATCAAACTTGATTTGCCTACACCTGATGAACCGCAGAGAACAGATGTTTTCCCCCTTAAAAGTTCTTTAAACTCATCAATTCCGTATCCTTCAAGTGCCGATGTAAACAAAATATCGTACCCTAGAGGCTGATATATTGAAAACACTTTTTCTATTGTCTTATCATCTTCTGACAAATCATTTTTATTAAAACACAATACTGCTTCCAGATTATGATATTTTGCAAAAGAAATATATCTGTTTAGCTGTGTAAAATTAAGCTCCGGCTCTTTAACTGCGGATATTATAATAACTCTATCGATGTTTGCAACTGTAGGCCTTGTTATATAATTAAATCTCGGGAGAATTCTTTCAATTGCACCGTTTTCAAATTCAACATAATCGCCGACAAAAATTTTTTGTTTCTGTTTCTTCAATACCTCACGAATTTTACACTCGTAAGACCCGCTCTCTGAATGCACATAATAGAAATCCGAATGAACTTTGAAAATTTGACCTTTCTGCATAAAATAATATTATCACAATTTTGAAAAAAATATTAAAATCGTGTATAATAAGATTATAGATATTTTAAGGAGAAGGTTCATGCCGGTTATAGAAGGTTTACTAACAGTCACAAATGAAAAATTTTGTATTATAGTTTCACGTTTTAATGAGTTTATAAGTTCAAAACTTCTGTCTGGAGCTCTGGATGAACTTAAACGCCATGGTGTTAAAGAAGAAAATATTGATATTGTTTGGTGTCCGGGGGCATTTGAAATTCCAGTTATTGCTAAAAAGTGTGCAAAAGGGGGAAAATATAATGCTGTTATTGCTCTTGGAGCAGTAATAAAAGGTTCAACATCACATTATGACTATGTTTGTGCAGAAGTATCAAAGGGCATTGCTTCTGTAAGCTTAGAAACAGAAATTCCTGTAATATTTGGAGTTCTCACTACTGATAATATTGAACAGGCAATTGAAAGAGCCGGCACAAAATCAGGAAACAAAGGCTCTGATGCTGCAAAATCTGCTATCGAAATGGCAAATTTAATAAGTAAATTAGGGTAGTAATTTACCCCGAAGGAGTGTGTGTTATGAGTGAAATGATTACAGAGTACAGAAACGAGAATACGAAAGATATTGATTTACTCTCAACAATTGATATTGTGAGAAAAATCAATGAGGAAGACAAACTTGTCGCACTCGCTATTGAGGATGAAACCCCCAATATTGCTAAGGCTATTGATATGATAGCAAAGCAATTCTTAATGGGTGGCAAACTATACTACTTCGGCGCAGGGACTTCCGGCAGAATAGGTATCCTTGATGCATCTGAATGTCCTCCTACATTTGGTGTTCCGGCTGATATGGTAACCGGTATTATTGCAGGCGGCGACAAGGCAATAAGAACCGCAGTAGAAGGAGCTGAAGATAATTTTGAACTCGGGGAAGAAGATGCAAAAATTCTGACAGCTCAAGATGTTTGCGTAGTCATTTCCGCAAGCGGCAACCCGAAATATTTACTGGGGGTTCTGGCTCAGGCAGACAGGGTTAATTGCAGGACAATTGCTTTAACCTGCAACCATAAAGCTCTTATATTAGAAGAGGCAGGCTTAGGTATTTGCGTTGAAGTAGGGCCTGAAGTTATTGCAGGTTCAAGCAGAATGAAAGCAGGTTCTGTTCAAAAAATGGTTCTTAACATGCTCTCTACCGGTGCAATGATTAAAATTGGCAAAACTTATGAAAATTTTATGATTGATTTAATGCCGACAAATGAAAAGTTAAAAGACAGAGCTATAAGAATTGTATCAGAAATTGCAGGAGTCAATAATTCTACAGCGCTTCAAAAGCTTCTGGAATGCGGATGGAGTGTAAAGACTGCAATCATTATGCTAAAATGTAATATGGATAAAGCTCAGGCAGAAGAAGCGCTGAGAAAAAATTGCGGAGTATTAAGAAGAACTCTTAATAGTTTTTCTAAACTCTAATTAAAATACTCTACAATTGATTTAGACATTATATCAGAGTAACTGTTCATTATATCAGGATTACTCATTCTTTCTCTGCCTTTTGGAGAAACCATAAATGCAATTTCCCAGAGCACCGCAGGGATTTTTTGCACCTTTTCTGCTTCTCTAATTACAGCATAGTTAGCCTGCTTTGACTGTGCGTAATCCTGTTTGCCCTTATTAATAAATGCATCTTTTTTACTGATTTTTTCATGTTCAGGTATCCAGTCATCAAATTTCTTTTCCATCATATCTGCAAGCTCACAGCTTTTTTTATTGATAGACAGCTTATTAGTTGAAGCATAAATTTGAGTTCTGTCAGAAGTAGGCTTGTCATGCGAATTTACGTGGATAGAAATAAACATATCAGCTTTGTTATTATTCTTAGCAAGTTCTTTTGTAATAAGGTTAACGTGTCCCTGCAAGAATATAACTTTTGCACCCTGTGCACATAATCTGTCTTTCAATCGCATCGCGTTATCATAGTTTATCAACCATTCATCATCTATTCCACCAGGGCTCAATGCGCCTGGATCGGTTCCTGCTTGAGAATAGCCATGTCCTGCATTAATGATAATTGTTTTACCGGAAAGTTTTCCCGAGTTTTTCGGTTCAAAAACTTTTCTTGTCGCAACAACCTGACCATTAACCCTGCTTTTTTGTTTCAGCAGAGGTCTGGCAGCAAGTTTAGCATCACTGCTCATATCTACTATTTCTGTTTTGGTATTGGTTGCTTTATCAACAACTACTTTCTTTTTATCAGCTGATACAGCGTAGTCAGAGTTATTATACACAACTATAATTTTTTGTTCCGGCTTAATAGCGTCACTAGTAAGTCCGTTTATTTTCATCAAATCCTTTACGCTTACGCCTACTCTTTGTGAAATTTTTGTAAGAGTATCTTTAGGTTTTACTTCGTATACAAAACCAGGGATTTCTATCATTTGACCGGCTTGAATTTTATCAACATCTTCTATGTTATTCAAATCTTTTAAGATTTCTACTGTCAGCCCGAATTTTTTAGCAATCTGGAATAAATTATCGCCCTGCAGAACTTTATATCCTAGTTTTTGAATTTTTATTATCTGTCCTTCTTTAATCTTATTTTTATCTTCAATCCCATTGTCAGCGCAAATTATATCTTCTGTCGTAGCATAAGTTCTTGCTAAATTCCATACGCTGTCGCCTTTTTTAACTTCATAATCCTGAGTAACAATCTGGAATTCACCCTCCTGTCTTACAGTTGCTGTCTCAAGCATTTTTTGGAAAGTAGTTTTATTGTCTTCTTCAATTACATTATCATCCTTATCTTCCTTACTGCTAAACAAATTAACAAAGAAATTACCAATTGCTTTGAAAACGCTCTTGATTCCATCCCATAGTTTACCCCAGAACCCTTTCTCCTTTGTTTTAGGTTCTTCGATTTTTTCCACTTCCGGCTTAACTTCCGGTGCTGGTTCAGCAACTTCCTCAACAGCCTGAATATTCTTAATATATGGAACATTCATCTGTTCGCCAATTTTTATTGTTTCAGGGTTACGGTTAATTCTTTTAAACTCGGAATAGAAATCACTCCAAGAAATAATGGTAGTATCCCCTAAAGCCTTATAAGCTTCCTGAGCTACTGCCATAACACCTTTTCCTTTAAATCTGCTATCAACATTAATCTTATAAGCTGCAGAGCTTACAGGTTCTGAAGAGATTTTGCCGGTGGAAAACTGCTCATAAATTTTATCCAGTTCCATTGTATCAATATTGCTGGCATTATAACATTTCTGCGCTTTATTATATAAGTTTTCAACTTCTTTTTCTGCTTCTTTGCGCTCGCTTCCCTTCAAATCTCTAACGGCAAGAATAGCTCTGCTTAAACTTCTGCGGTACAAACCGGCATCTTCAACTTGTTCAGCTCCCTTTTTGCCTGAATATACATACGCTAAATTTGCAACAACTTTTGAATAGTCCTTATTTCTGATAGCATCCATAAGAACTTTGTTTCCGCTTATTTTACTCAGCCCCTTGTTATAATTCAAATCAATAAGAGCTTCTTTTATTGAATTAGGAAGCGCATCATAAGTACCTTTTCCTATTCTGCGATTTAAAAGATTTTTAACTTCTCCTGCGTAAGCTTCAATATTCGCTGCAAGTTTTTTATAAGCAGCCTCCTGCGTTGTAAGTTTATCAGAGAGTTCTCCAAATCCGTTTGTCCAGGTTCCGAATTTATCTTTATAAGGTGTTGTAATAGCTTCGTAATAATAGTAGCTGTCACCTTCATAGTATTTCATTAAATCAATCAGATGTGTTTGAGATTTTGCAATTGCAGTATTATCATCTTTTAAAAGAGAAGGCTTGTAGCTTGCTATACCTGTTTTTTCAACTAAATTATGCACAATAGCCTTTGTATCATCGCTCCATAATTGTTTAGAAACAAAGTTATCAGCCGGCGCTGACATAGCATAGTCAAAAGTCTGCACGTCGTGTTCAGGAGCAGAAGCTGTTACAGATGCCGAATTATGTACTTCTTGAATTTTGTCTACATTAAATCTCATTAAAAATATCCCTTAGTTAAATAAAGTAAAAACATAATAAAAATTTGCTTCATTTTTACAAATATTTACATATTTTATAGTATAATTGTTTATATATAGGAGGGGTAATATATGAAATTAACTGTACTTGGTCCGGGATGCTGGGGGTTAACATTAGCCTGGCTTATGAATGATAACTTTGAAGATATTGTCATCTGGGGAAGAGAGTGCGATTTGAATGATGATCTTGTTATAAATAAACATTGTTCCAAACCTCTTGAAGTACAGCTTGATAAAAAAGTACAAATAACCTCCGACTTAAAAAAAGCAATCGAAGGCGCAGATATAATTTTGTCAGTAGTAGCAACAGGCGGAGTGCGTCCGGTTTGTGAACAGTTAAAGGCTGCCGGTATTAAACCGGAAACACCTCTGGTTAACGCTTCGAAAGGTTTAGAATTAAATACTCTAATGCGTATGTCAGAAGTTATCAAAGATGTGCTTCCTGAGCAGAAAGTTGTAATATTATCCGGTCCAACGCTTGCAAAAGAAGTTCTTTTGGGGAAACCAACTGCAGCCTCTGTTGCCTGTGAAGATATTGAAACCGCAGAATTTGTACAAAAAGCCTGCAATGTTCCTAACAGATTTAGATTATACACAAACACAGATGTTATAGGTGTAGAACTCGGCGGAAGCTTAAAGAACGTCATTGCAATTGCCTCTGGTTTTGCACATACGATGGACTTAGGCGATAACTGCATGGGCTCTCTTCTTACAAGAGGTATGGCAGAAATTGTAAGACTATCTGTTAAACTCGGAGCAAATCCTTCTACATTATATGGTTTGTCAGGCATGGGCGATCTTATCGCAACCTGCTCAAGCCCGATGTCAAGAAATTACACTGTAGGGGCAATGCTGGGAAAAGGTAAAAAAATTAATGATATACTTAACGAACTCGGCTCTGTTGCAGAAGGTGTGAAAACATCTAAAGCAGTTTGCGACCTTGCCGAAAAATTAGGCATAGAAGTACCTGTATCAAGCGCAATTTATGAGGCAGTTTACACTGACATTACACCTCAAGAAGTTCTGTCAAAACTTATGAACAGAAAGCTAAAGAAAGAAGAAAGTTATGATTAAATATGCAGTTAAATACATAAAAAATACTTTCGTTCCGCTTAAATGCCCTGATAACGTAAACCTGGATGACGGCGTGCTCATACTAGCGAGAACTGAAAAGGGAGAAGAAGCCCTGAAGGCTTTTCTGGTAAATAAAGATGTAGCTAAACATTTTGAAGCTTCCAATAAAACTCCTGCGCCATTTGAATTTATAAGAATAATGACCCAGGAAGACATGATGGTTCTTGAGGAATTAAAGAAGGAAGAAGTAACCTCTTTTTTCAAATGTAAAGATTTAGTAAAAAAACATAACTTGAACATGAACCTCGTTCAATGCAGAATAACCTTTGATAAAAGAAAAATTTCTTTTTACTACACTGCACCGGAGCGTGTAGATTTCCGCGAACTTCTGAAAGATTTGACTCAGGTGTTTAAAAGAATGAGAATAGATCTTCGCCATATAGGCGTAAGAGATGAGTCCTCTATTATGGATGGTACCGGCATTTGCGGTAAGCCATTCTGCTGTTCTTCATATCTGAGAAAGTTTGAATCAATAAACGTTAAACTTGCAAAAGATCAAGGAATGCCGATTGCGCCTTCTAAAATTTCAGGTACCTGCGGCAGACTGCTCTGCTGCCTGACATATGAATATTCAAATTACATAGAAGCGGCAAAAGGAATGCCACCAGTAGGTTCAACCGTTATGACACCGTCTGGTCTAGGCAAAGTCTGCTTTATACAGTTCTTAAATAATTCCGTTGCAGTTAAATTCGAAGATGGCAAAATAAAAGAATACTGCAAAAACGACATTGAAATGGTTGATGCAGATGTCAATGTTGATATAGAAATTTCAAGAATTAACAACTACTCAACTGATGAAAAAGTTGATGCTAAACAGCTTAAACAGCTAGAAGACGACAGAAACAGCTCTACTGGTAATGTGTAAAAGGAGAAATAATATGCTAGAAAGAATTGAAAAACTGCAAGTAATTTCACTTGGATTGCTTATTGCACTAGGTTTAATCATATCTACACAAATGGTATCATCATCATTATCAAAAAATGTCATCTCCGTTACAGGCTCTGCATACGAGATTGTTAAATCAGACTCCGGCACTCTAAACTTTGATATTGTTGTAAAACGCCCTAATAAACAAGATGCATATACAGCCGTTCAATCTCAGATTAAAATAGTAGAAAAATACCTGCAAGCCAAAAACATAACTAATGTAGAAAAGAAAACTGTAAACGGTTACTTCACCTACAAAAGAGATTTTAATGGTGCATATACAAATACACCGGAAGCATATAACCTCTCTCAACCTATGTCAATAAGCTCAAACAATGTTGAACTTATAAAAGAAATTTCTAACGATATAACCAGTCTGATTAATCAGGGAGTTGATATTAATGTATACGCGCCGTCCTACGATTACTCAAAATTACCGGAACTAAAAGTATCATTGCTTGAAAAAGCATCCAATGATGCAAAAAACAGAGCAGCTTCAATGCTTAAAGCAACACATAACAGTGTCGGTAAAATCCAATCTGTAAGAATGGGAGTTTACCAGATTACACCGGTAAATTCAACAGATGTTTCTGACATGGGTATCAATGACACATCCTCTATTGACAAAAAAGTAACTGCTGTTGCTAATGTATCATTTAAAATAAAATGATATATGTAGTATTGCATTACAATATAAAAAGTGTTAAAATATAAATATCACAAATAGAAGAGGATAATATATGGATATTAGTTCAGTAGGCGGAAGTGCAATGACCCCTGAGGTTCAGGCTCAATATGCCGTAAAATGTATGCAAATGTCACAACAAACAAGTTACATAGCAGGGGACTTAATTCAAGATACAGCTGAAATATCAGCCGAAGCTCTTGCAAAATGTACAGAAGAATTGACTGCAAGTCTGGAAAGACTTTTATAAGAAAAACTTAATAACAAAAAGGCAATCGGTAGAAACCGGTTGCCTTTTTTATTGCCCAATTGGGTAGTTACAAATAGTCAGGGCAGGTAATAGATTTAGAAAGACTATTTAGGTTTAATAATTGTATTAAATCTTTTTCATACTTCCAGCTATTCTTAATTCCAAGAGCCGATTAGGCTCTTTTTTTTGTGTGTTTATAAAATAGCCAGAAAGTTGCAGGTCATTTCGGTAATTAAAAAAGTTCCCACATGGGTAATAATAAAAACGTAGCAAAGGAAGGAGAAAAAAAATGAATAAATTCTTAAAAGTTACATCTTACATCCTTGTTCTAATCGGGGCCTTAAACTGGGGGCTGGTAGGTCTTTTTGATTTTAACCTCGTATCATTCCTGTTTGGTGATATGACTCTTCTAGCACGTATTATTTATAGCTTAGTCGGTATAAGTGCGATTGTAGCTGCAATTACCGGTCATATGTATGAAAAAAGATACTGCGTTGAAGAATGAATAGTAGAAAGAGTGGATTAAATCCACTCTTTTCTATTTCTTGTACGCGTTTTTAGCAGCATCTTTAGCCAAATATTCTTTCACACCAGCAACAAAATCATTATTTCCCATCATTAATTCATTCATGAGTCTTATTTGCATTTCTTCTTTAGAACGTCCTGCAGCAGCATACGCCATCCCATTCACTCGTTCAAGAGCTGCTTGTTCGGGCGTTAATTTCTTTGGCTTAAACAAATAACCTAATACATCGTTTATGTAAGCTTTTCTTAAAATATTTTTGTCTTCGGAAGAAAGTTCATTGTAGCTTTTAAAAACAGAATCATCGATAACTTTAATATCTTTAAAATCTCCATTTTTAAAAGCTTCTAAAACATCCCTTGCTTTTTTATGAGCCGAAGCAAAGGCTTCATCCGAAACAGGTTTTCTAATATCTTTCAGTGCTTCTTGTTTTAAAGCATCCTCTGGCATTTTATTAGCAAGTTTTTCCAGAGCATCAAAAGCTTTCTTACTTTTGCCTTTAAAAGCTGTTGATACTTGTGGGTTTACAATCGGATTTACTGTTGTCATAATCTACACTTCCTTTCTATTCTACACTTACATATCTATTAAAACAGAAACACTACAAAAATTGCGGGGGGAAACAATATCTATCTATCTATCTATCTATCTATCTATCTATCTATCTATCTATCTATCTATTAGGCAGTATAACTGGATTTCAGCTAAAACAAACTCACCTTTACAAAACGTTACATTCTGCTATAAGAATAGCAAAATATATTTTCAGAAGGTTTATAGGAAAAAGGATATATATAAATGAAAATATTACCGATCAACAATAACAATCGCCCTAACTTCGACGCAAAACTAAAAATATCGGGTCTTTTTGGAATTATTCCTCGCAATGTAGAAGAAGAACTGCCAAGGCTCACGAAAAAAGCAGAAAAAATCGGACTTAAAGATGACGTAATAGAAATTAACTATGGGCGTATAAATGAGGTACGTGAGGATTATATATGTCATCAGGATAATTTCTATTTGAGTAACTGGAGAAGGGAAACAACGCAAAATTACTCAGCAAGATTTATTCAAGAAGGCAAAGAAAAAACAGACGAAAAAAGGAAAGGGAAATACCTTATTGATTATAGTTCTGATAATTGGCAAAAGCAAGATGTAGATTTAGCAGATGATTACCTTGACCATTTATATGAAAAATATCCAAATGATATTTGGGAATAAGTTAAGTTGTAACTGGAGCCATTAATAAAAAATAGTTTTAAATGTTAATCGAAAAAAAGAGTAGGTTGGGCATTCTGAACTGTCCCTCTAAAGCGGGACAATAGTTGTAGGCAAAAAAAGAACCAATTTGAAATCCTTCAAATCGGTTCTTACTTTAAATTAGATGCTGGCAACGGGCTATCTTCCCAGGCGGTGGCCCGCCAAGTATTGTCGCTGCAGTAGGTCTTTACGACCGTGTTCGGGATGGGAACGGGTGGTTTACCTACGCTTGGTCACCAGCGAATTCTTTGAATACGCTCAAAATTGCATAATGATATAAGCTGCGCTTTCATCAATTTCTATCCTTATTAAGGAAAGCCCTCGTCCTATTAGTATCGCTCGGCTGAAAATGTTGCCACTCTTACACCTGCGACCTATCAACGTTGTAATCTGCAACGGGACTTACTAGCTTATGCTATGAGAGATCTCATCTTACGGTGGGCTTCGTACTTATATGCTTTCAGCACTTATCCGCTTGGAACACAGCTACCGGGCGTTTACTCTTGGCAGAATAACCCGTACACTGGAGGTCCCCTCTTCCCGGTCCTCTCGTACTAAGGAAGACTCCGTTCAAATCTCTTGCGCGTATACCGGATATGGACCGAACTGTCTCACGACGTTCTGAACCCAGCTCGCGTGCCGCTTTAATGGGCGAACAGCCCAACCCTTGGAACGTACTACCGCTCCAGGATGCGACGAGCCGACATCGAGGTGCCAAACCTCCCCGTCGATGTGGACTC
>OGHC01000093.1_pt1 | contig 84797 bp, 76 predicted proteins | sample 1571381 | NCBI WGS metagenome assembly OGHC01 (sample SAMEA2581945, study PRJEB24529) | metagenome | biome: Human gut stool | place: China | collected 2011 | reverse complement strand
CCACAACCGTGTCTTCCGCTTTCATATCATCATAGCTAACTCCACTGGGCTTGATAACAACCAATCCCGTTGCCCGGTCAATGGCCGATACATTTCCCCATGTGAAGATGACGAGTCCATGCTTCACCAAATCAAGGTTGGCACGAAATACCTTTTCTTTCAGTTCTTCTAACATAATGTTTAATGGATTAATGTGCTAATATGGGCACATCAGCATGTTATTAAATTTTAAATTTAGGTGCTTTGCGATACGCCTTTTCATTGAATTTGTAGAGGGCGGCACCGCGTTTGGAACTTGTTTTATCGATTTTATCCGTTTTTTCTATGTAATCCATTTCGGCTATCCTTTTGCGGAAGTTCCGTTTGTCGATGTTTTCACCGTAAATGGCCTCGTATAGGCTCTGCAGTTGTGAGAGCGTAAACAGCTGGGGTAACAGGTTAAAACCGATAGGCTCAGTAGTCGTTTTTTGCTGCATCAATGCACGCGCTTTCTCCACCATTGCAGAATGGTCGAAGACTAGTGGGGGTAACTCATTGATATTTACCCAAAAAGCATTGTGCTGCTGTACCAGATCCCTGTCGTATTCATTGATGTTGACCAACGCATAGTAGGCAATGGAGATAACCCGTTCGCCCGGGTCGCGGTCGATAGCTCCGAAAGAGCCGACCTGTTCCATATACACGTTGTCCAGTCCGGTCAGTTCTGCGAGAACCCGCTTGGCTGCATCGTCTACGCTTTCGCTTTCTTGAACAAATCCGCCCATTAGCGACCAGTTGCCCATTGCAGGCTCGAAGTTTCTTTTCAGCAACAACAGATTTAATTCACCTTCATTAAAGCCGAAAATGATGCAGTCGATACCTACATAGAATTTGGGATTGGAACTGTAGTAACTACTCATGTCTTTTGTTTTTATAATTGGAGGATTTTAGTTTGATGTACATGAAAAAAGTTTTTCATACGTATCAAAAATATTTTTCATGTACATCAAAAAAGTTTTTCACTATGCCCGGATTCTTACCAGAAATACCAGTAGAAAGCTGCGGTAATAGCCAGGATAATTACCGTATGGATAATATCCCAGTGGTTCCAGCTGGCACGTGTGGCAGCTTTTTGCTCAGACGTAGATGTGCCGAATACCAAACCTTGTATCTTTTCGGCACTTGGAGCTTCGGTCATCAGGCTGACTACTATTACTACTACAATACAGAATAGGAACATCCAGCCGCAGAAGAATAACCAGTTCAGATCATAGAACAGATATTTAAACATTGAGCTGTCTGTAACCGCTGCATTGCTATAATATACTTTTGCGCCCAGACGGGTGAGACCGATGATCATACCGGCAATCAATCCCCACATACCACCTTTGGCGGAAGTGCGTTTCCAACAGATTCCCAATAGGAATGCAGCTGCGATACCGGGAGCCAATACAGATTGGACATCTTGCAGGTAAGTATAAAGAACATCACCCACACTACGCATGATAGGAATCCACAGGATACCCAGAATTACAATAACCACTGTTGCAATCTGTCCGATACCTACCAGTTTCTTTTCCGGAGTTTCCGGTCTGAAACGTTTGTAGAAGTCAATAGTAAACAACATGGCGGATGAATTGAACAAAGAAGCTAAAGAACTCATCAAAGCTGCAAGGATACCGCATACAACCAGACCTTTCACACCGGCCGGCAACAATTTAGCGACCAAAGTGGGGAAAGCGGCATCGGCATTTGCTGTTCCGTTAGCCAGCAACGGAAGAAATCCTTCACCACCGGCACCGATATATTTCTGATGCAATGCAAATGCGATCATACCCGGAATAAGAAACAAGAAGACAGGCAGCAGTTTCAGGTAAGCACCGAAGATAGTACCGCGACGTGCTTCCATCTCATTCTTTCCGGAAAGTACACGCTGTACGATAAACTGGTCAGTACACCAATACCAGAATCCGATAATGGCGGAACCGATCAAAGCACCTAGCCAAGGGAAGTTCGGATCATCGTTACTACGGATTAGATTAGTCATTGTATCTCCGTAATCATTTACTGTTACCGCACCGCAAACTTTCATCATTTCGTTCCAGCCACCCAGTTCTTTAAAACCAAGCACGAGGATGATCAACGAACCAAGCAGAAGGATAGGAGTCTGGAGTACAGAAGTATACAATACGGATTTCATACCCCCGAAGATAGTATAAAGTGCTGTCAGAACTACCAATCCGATTGCAGCAATCCAGAAGAAGTCGATTCCCCAAAGTTCTTTGATACCGAATACCTGTTGGAATACCAAACCACCGGCATAGACTGTTACAGCTACTTTTGTCAATACATAACTTACTAAAGAAATAACGGATAAGATCGTACGTGACTGTGGGTTATAACGTCGTTCCAGGAATTCCGGCATTGTGTATACCATGCTTCGTGTATAGAATGGAACGAACACCCATCCCAAAATCAGAATCATCCATCCTTGAATTTCCCAATGAGCCATCGCCATACCACTGGAGGCTCCGGCGCCTGCCAGTCCTATCAAGTGTTCCGAACCGATGTTTGATGCGAAGATAGAGGCTCCGATTGCGAGCCAAGTTGCGTCACGTCCGCCTAAGAAATAATCTGCCGAGTCATTTTGTTTTTGTCTGACTACCCAAACAATAATACCGATCAGCGCCAAAAAGAAGACGCCGATTACCACCCAATCTAATGCTTCCACAATAAATATGATTTATAAGTTAATATTATTTCTCTACTGAGAATTTGAAAATACATTCGCTATTATAGGTTTGTCCCGGTTCTAGAACTACTGAAGGCCAATCAGCTTTGTTGGGACTGTCCGGATAATGTTGTGTTTCTAGACATACGGAAGCACGTTGATTGTAAACGATACCTTTCTTTCCGGTTACAGTACCGTCGAGGAAGTTACCTGTATAAACTTGGATACCCGGTTCGTTGGTATATACTTCCAGAGTGATACCGCTTTCCGGTGAAGTCAGTTTGGCAGCTACCTGCGAAATGTCTCCCTTAGTGTTCAGTACCCAATTGTGGTCATAACCGTTTCCGTTTTTCAACTGGACGAAATCATAGTTACTGATGTCTTGCCCTACTGTTTTCGGAGTCGTGAAGTCCATCGGAGTATCTTTTACCGGGGCAATTTCACCTGTTGTCATGAAAGTGCTGTCTACCGGAGTATAGTAGTCTGCATTCACATACAGAATATTGTCGGTTGAAGCTTTCGACGGATTGCCGGCCAGGTTGAAATAAGAGTGGTTGGTCATGTTGATGATCGTCTTTTTGTCGGTAGTTGCGCTATATTTAATATCGATAGCGTTGTCTTCTGTCAGTGTGTAAGTGACTTTGGCTGTTACATTACCTGGAAAATTTTCATCACCGTCGGGTGAGATACGGGTGAGTTCCAATGTCATCGGATCAATAAGATTTGCCTCATATACTTGATATTGCCATCCTTTGGGACCTCCGTGCAGACAGTGCCCGAAATTGTTTTGTGGTAACTGGATGGTATCACCGTCAAGAACAAAACGTCCTTGAGTGATACGATTGACATGACGTCCGGTGGAAGCACCGAAGTCGCTGGGGACATTGATATAGTCGGCAATACTATCGAAGCCTAAAACTACATCCTGCATCTTTCCGTTTTTGTCCGGTACCATGATAGACACGATACGACCTCCGAAATTAGTAATGCACACTTCCATGCCTGCTTTATTCTTTAAAGTATAAAGATTGGTTTGGGCATTATTTACTTCTGTTTGAAATTTTGCCGGATCAAGACCTGATAGAGTCAGCTCGGAAACCGGCTTGTTATTGCACGCAAAGAGCATAAGTGCGGCAAATCCTGCTAGTAGAAAATGTTTTCTCATGGTTATATTTTTTATGTAAATGAGTTGATTGTCTTAATTCGGGTGTAAAAGTAACACTTTGTTTCGGTGTATGCGATACACTGCTGTATGTTATACAACATAAAACGTAAAAAATGCACTTATTGTTATACCTTATTATTATATATACATAGGCGGATATAAAAAACTTATTTTTCTAATGAAGGAAAAATATTCGGTTGCGAATGTGTATCGGTCTATGTGTTATCTTTGCATGAGAAATAAGGGCGTTTTTTATGATATGATGGAAAAAATGGGGGAAAAGTCCGTTTGTCTACCTATTATCCTTTTTTGTCCACTTCGATAAATGTCGGAATATCTAATTTTGGCATTGCAAAGTAAGTGCTGCGAAGCTGAAAGACAGTGAGTGCGGCAAAGAAAAATCTGTTTAATAACAAAAATCTGTATTATGAGGACTAAAAGATGGTTGTCTGCAATGGCAACAGTAATTTTAACTTTATGTATGTGTTCATGTCAGGATTGGAATGAGCAGGATGCTCCGGCGGGAGATCAGCAAATACCTGTTTTGACAAAGGTAGGTTCCTATTCTTTCGAAAGTCTCGAAGGATTTCAGGTTGGTACATATGAGAACGGACAGAATCCGGAGATTATAAAAGACCAAGAAATTGGTAGTAAGGTACTCTATTTGAATGATGGATATATCTATGGAGAAAATCCATTGACCAATAAACGTCTTGAATCGGGGGCGTCTGCTACGATGTGGATAAAATTGGCAGGAGAAGATGTTCAGGTGCGTAACACTGATGAAGAAAGTGAAGAAACAATAGCAACTAGGACTGATGGAAAGTCTCTTTTGGCTTTTATGGATGATACAGAGAAAAGTAAATTGGTGATTACTTCAAATGCCGGACTGATTTATAATGGAGCTGCGTTGAGTGAAGGTTTTTCAGAATTAACTCCGGATATATGGCATTATGTTGCTATAAATATAGGTAAAGACGGCTATACTGTTTATCTGGATGGCGAAGAGTGGGGAACGTCCTCATTACAAACTGAGATTTACAATCAGTTAGTGGACCACTTGACCTCTGTAGCTACTCGTTTATATATTGGTTATGGATTGGAGACTCCTCCGGGTGAATTTTGGATGGAAGATTTGAAGATTTATAAAGATCTGGTCGGAAAGAATGAAATCAAACGTCCTGGAATCGGAACTACTACTATTGGGGCAACTGACTTTTCTACAGGGTTCTTGGGAGCTTTCTCAGAGGTGCTTTCTGCCGAAGGGGATGCAATATATCATTATCAATTTAAGAATTATACCAAAGGTGTTGCCAATCATCAGAATTGGATGTTGCTTATTTCCAATGGAAAGGCTATTGGGGAAGAAGGATATCAGGAATATGCTTTGGTTCGTGCGGATGCCTACGGATGGTTGTCCGGGAATTCAGAAAACACAATTCCTGACAGTGGCTATCCTCTTTCTGATGTATATGGTCAGTTCGGTAGTTGGGAGAAGTTCAGAAGTGAAATGAATGGAGCGGTTGTGGATTTGACAGTGACAAGATATGGGACTTCTATTACGATGAATGCGGTGATTATTTCACAGCAAGATAAGAAGTATACTTATTCTTGGTATCATCCTACTATTGCTGGTGAGGGTACGGTTGGTGTATTCCTTTCTGTTGATAATGCATACCTGGAGGTGGAGAATAAGGAAACTTCTGTAACTCCGTTAGAGATACAAAACGGACAGTTGGGATTTTCCGATTACTCGACAGCATTTAATACAATGTTTACGGAGCCTATTATATTAGAAGACTATACGGAAGTTGTTTATGAGTTTACTAATTATACGCAAGGACCGGGTAATGAAAAGAACTGGTATCTGGTGTTTACCAACGGAAAGACAAGAGGACAGGAGGGGTATGTAGAACATGCGATTATTCGTGCTGATAACTGGGGATGGTTGAATGGACTGTATGATGCTGAGCATACATTACTGGAGATGGATTGTGCACCTTCATGTAATTACGATTGGAATACATTTGTCTCAGATATGAATGAAGCGAATGTGAAGATGACTGTTAAACGTCGTGCAGGCAAGATTAGTTTCTATGCTGCCATAACGACAAAGGATAATAAAAAATACTCTTACTATTGGATGTATACACTGCCTGCTGATGTAGATGTAATCAGTTCATGCTTGACAGTCGATAATTCTTATCTGGTAATGAAAAATAGTCCTGTTGCCATGTCGTTCACAGAACCGAGCACACAGTTGGGAGCAAGTGACTTTACTACGGGGTGGTGGCAAGCGTTCTCCCCGGTGATTTCTGGAACAGGAACGAATGCCTCTTTCAAGTATACATTTACAAATCATAATAGATGTTTGAATGTTTGGGAAAACTGGGCAGTGGCGATAACTAATGGTACGGCTTTCGGAGATCCTAATTATAAAGAATATGTAGTGATTCGTGCAGATAATTTTGGATGGGTAGGTGGAAATGATCAGGTATTTGGTTTAGAGACCAATCTTCCGGATTATACTTGGGCATTGAATGGTGCAAAAGTTGTTCTGACTATTACTCGTGATAATAAGGATATTAAGTTGAATGCTGATATTACGACGGAAAGTGGAATCTCTTATTATTATAAAGGCACACTTACTGGTGTAATTACAGATGTAACGAATACGATTGGTACTTTCTTGACATTGGACAGTGCTTACCTGACTGATATCACATCGGAAGCTACAAATGGGGAAGATATTCCTGAACCTAGTGATTTGGAAACGGTAGGAACAGTAGATTGTTCGACTGCTTTTCTAGGAGATGTTTCTGAAGTAAGGACATTGGATGGTAATGGGGAATTCTATTATAAATTTACTAACTATACAAGTGGTGAGCTGAATTGGCATAATTGGATGTTACTTGTTTCTAATGGTAAGGTAACCGGGGAAAGTGAATATATAGAATATGCGTTAATCCGTGCCGACAATTATGGATGGTTGAATGGTATTAATGATGATGAACATCGCCCTGTACGGGATTGTAACTATAATTGGGGGACATTTACGGAAGATATGAAGGGAGCGACAGTCGAGATTAGGATGAACCGTCAAGGGAATACTGCATCCGTGAGAGCAGATGTAACCACTGTCAGTGGTGCAAAATATTGGTATGTATGTGAACTTTCAAACCTCCCGGACAGCGGTATTATAGGAACGTATTTGAGCGTTGAACGTGCTTATTTGGAGATTGATACAGAGGCCTCTTATGTCAAAGGCAATAATAACTAAAAGTCTAATATATGAATAGAAAGAATAAAGTAAATTCAAAAATATCCGGGAGCATTGTTTTCCGGCTATTATTGACCTTTTGCCTTATTTCCTTTTCTTTGGGAGCATATGCTCAGAAGAAACAAGTGAAAGGTGTTGTAAAAGATCCCTTGGGGGAGACGGTGATTGGTGCCAGTGTTCTGGAAAAAGGAACGACAAATGGTACAGTGACCGATTTTGATGGTAATTTTGTGTTGGAGGTATTGCCCGATGCGATTCTACACGTCAGTTATATCGGTTATCAGACTCAGGATATTCCGGTAAAAGGAAAGACGATGATTTCGATTACACTGAAAGAAGATACGGAAGTATTGGATGAGGTAGTCGTGGTAGGTTATGGAGCGCAGAAAAAAGAGAGTGTGGTGGGAGCTATCTCACAAGTCTCTTCAAAGGAACTGTTGAAATCACCGGCAGCTAATGTTTCTCAGGCATTGGCAGGTAAGATCTCCGGTGTGATAACTTCACAGACTTCCGGTGCACCGGGAGCTGACGATGCAGATATCTATATTCGTGGTCGGGCTTCATTTGCAGGAGACAATCAGCCGTTGATTCTGGTGGATGGCGTAGAACGTTCATTCTCTCAGATATCACCGGATGATATTGAGTCTATCTCTGTATTGAAAGACGCTTCTGCTACCGCTGTATATGGTGTACGTGGTGCCAACGGTGTTATGCTGATTACAACCAAACGCGGTAAGGAGCAAAAGCCTAAAGTAAGCCTGACAGCCAATTGGCAAATTCAGAGCCCTACGCGCAAAGATACTTATCTTGATTCTTATGATTCTGTTGTACTTTTGGAAGAAGCGCTGGCTAATGATGGAATGGCTTCACAATATTCGGCTTATGACCTGAATATGTACCGGAAATCGAGGGACGGACAGCTAACAGGACTTGACGCCATGCTTTATCCTAATGTGGACTGGTATGATACAGTACTTCGCAGTTCCGCTCCGGCACAACGCTACAATGTAAATATCCAAGGAGGAACGAAGCGTATTCGTTATTTTGCATCTGCCGAATATTACAATCAGCAAGGTTTGTTTAAGAACTTCAGTACTGACGAATATGGAAACAGTTCCAACTCCAGTTATCGTAGATACGCTTTTCGTGGAAATCTGGATTTTCTGGTAACGGACGGCTTGACTTTGTCTGTCAATTTCGGAACACGTTTTGAAGAACGTCGTACACCGAATTCCGACGAGCGGATAGATGGTAGTTACAGTGAAGTTTTCTATCAGATGAATCATACTCCGGGATGGTTGTTCCCGGTTACTTATGCAATTGGAGAAGGAGAAAATGCCCGGACATTGTATGGTGGTAATTCACAAAATCAGAATAATATAGTCGGTCGTTTGGCTGAAGCGGGTTTTACGCGTGCCACAAATACAATCAACGAAACGAATTTCATCGTTGACTATGATATGAGTTGGCTGACACAAGGATTGAAGGTCAGAGGAATGGCGTCATTTGACTATGATGCTTACTATAACCGTAAATTTACTTCTACATTCGCTACTTATGAATTGGCGGATAAGGACAATTATAATTCGTTGGCAGGTTATACGAAATTCAACGATGATACGGAATTGGGATATGCCGGAAATGATCAGACTACAACTTATAAACTCTATATGGAGGTACAGTTGAACTATGCCCGGAAGTTCGGCAAACACGATGTAACAGCAATGGCTCTTTACAATCAGAATGACTATCGTTATCAGGCAGAACTGGCAAAACGTTATCAAGGATTGGTGGGACGTGCCACTTACGGATACGATGACCGTTATCTTGCAGAAGTAAACTTCGGTTACAACGGCTCTGAGAACTTCCGTGAAGGAAAACGTTTCGGTTTCTTTCCTTCTTTCTCTTTAGGATGGCGTATTTCCAACGAAAAATTCATGCAAGGAACTTCTAAATGGTTGAATAACCTTAAACTTCGCGGTTCTTACGGTGAAGTGGGAAATGATGTCTACATGGTGAACGGCGTACAACAGCGATTTCTGTACGAGCCTGTATGGACACAGTTGGCAAATGCATATATGTTTGGTGGCAGCCGTTGGGAAACAGGTATTTACGAGAGTCAGTATCCTAACTATGATGTAACTTGGGAGCGTGCCAAGAAGTACAACGCGGGATTGGAATTCAGTTTATGGAATAATCTGTTGTCCGGTAATATCGACTATTTTTATGAGAGCCGTTCGAATATCCTGACCACTTACCAGTCGCGTCCTCAATGGGTAGGCGTGAATATGGCTGCCGGGAATCTCGGTGAAACCAAAAACTCCGGTTTCGAGTTGGAGTTGAAGCACAACAATCGCATTGGAAAGGACTTTTATTATAATGTAGGTTTCACTTTCTCACATGCCCGCAATGAGATTATCGGTATGGACGAACCGGCGTTGAAGACGGATTACCGTAAACGTGAAGGTCATGCCATCAATCAATACTTTGGTCTGATCTGCGACGGATTTGTCACTTCTGCCGATCTTGCCAATCCAGACTTTCCTCAGTCTACTTATGGGGCAGTCAAAGTGGGTGACTTGAAATATCGTGATATGAATAACGACGGTTTTATTGACGACCGTGATGAGACGTTTATCGGTTATAGCGATATTCCGGAAAATACCTATGCGCTGACATTGGGAGCACAATGGAAAGGTATCGGTTTCAGTGTAATGTTTCAGGGAGTGGATCATGTGTCACGTTTCTATGACGCTGAAGCAATGTATGCCTTTGTCGGTGGCGGTAAAGTGAAAGAGCATCACATCGGACGCTGGAATCCGGCAATGTCCGAAGAATGGAATATGACAAATGCCACTTATCCGTTGCTGCACTATGATGCGAACGGCAATCACAACCAGAGACAAAACTCTTTCTTTCTGAAAAACGGTGCTTTTCTCCGTTTGAAGAATATAGAACTGAGCTATACTTTGCCGCAGGACTGGGTGAAGAAAGCGTTTATGTCGGAATGTAGGGTATTCGTAAATGCGAATAATCTGATAACTTGGGATCATCTTGATGGTCTGACAGACCCGGAAAGCAACGGATCTAACCGTTATCCGATCATGAAGACGGTGAATTTCGGCGTTAATATTCAATTTTAATTCCCTTGCCTTATGAAAATAAAGAAAACAATCTTATATACATTTCTGGCTACTGCCATAACGGGAGCTTCTTTGACTTCCTGCGAGGATATGTTCGGCGGATTTTTGGATAAACAACCCAGCAACGAGTTGTCGGAAGATGAAGTGTTCAGCTCATGGACCAATACCGAGCAGTTTCATTTTGATACATACAATTTTCTCCGTCACGGTGCGTGTCGTATCAACAGTTCGTGGATGGATGCGGCTACCGATTTGGCGCATACCAGCTATTCTTATGGAGGAACGCGTGTCAGCTTCAATATCGGAAATTACTATACCTCCGGAGCTTCCAACGAATTGACGGATACGTGGGAGACTTATTATCGGGGTATCCGCAAATGCAATATGCTGTTGGCACGCATCGATCAAGTTCCTAAGTCATCAGATGATACTCAGGAGAATTATGAGAGAGATTTACGCGTCTATAAAGCGGAAGCCCGTTTTTTCCGTGCCTATTTCCATTGGGAGTTATTCCTAAGATACGGAGCGATTCCCGTTATCACGGAAGTACTCGATCCCGATGGTGATTTGATTACAGATTATAAGGAGCGTCCCACTGTGAAAGAGTTTGTTCAGGATTTCATATTGAAAGAGTTGATTGGTGGTGTGGAAGTTACGAATGGAACTCCCGGCGGCTGTATGCCCGATCTGCTTTCATTGGATGAGGTAAGAAAAGCCATTGCCAATCTAGGCGGACGTATCACCCTGCGGCATTGGCGTTGGGGAGCCGTATTGAGTTGTATATGGCAAGCAAGCGTTTTGCCGGTCAGACCGATGTAACTTGGCAAAATGCGGCCGACCTTGCCAAACTCTTTATTGACAAGTTCGGTAGTGATGGTCAGAAAGACAATAAATACTCTTTGTATCGTGGTACAGGAGATGCGGATATACCGAAATTGAATTATCAGAATGCTATCCTGACTACTGCGACGGATCAGGGAAAGAACCCCGAAATAATCTTCTGGAGAAATGATGCGGTTGCCGGTTGGGCTGCTATTGCAAATGATACTCCGGTGGGAGAGGGAGGAAACGGAGGACTGTGCCCGTCTCAAAATCTGATTGATATGTACGATATGCTGGATGGTTCGTCTCCTTTTACGGAATATGACGAGACCGGTGCTCCGGTTTATGATAAGGCAACATTAAAACCTAGTGGCATTGTTGTAGGAAGCCGTTACAATGACAATAATCCTTGTAGCAGCCGTGACCCGCGTCTGAATGCGTCCATCCTTTATCATGGCTGTACTTGGGGAAGTGGCATTATTGATGTTATCAAAGGTCATCGGGACAATCCGACAGGAAATGCGAATGCTACTCCGACAGGATACTATGTCCGCAAATATATGCCGGAGAATATCTTGACGAACAATCATGCCGGTGTTGAATATAGAAATTGGATTATCTTCCGGTATGCGGAGATTCTGTTGAACTATGCGGAAGCATTGTGTGAGTCAGGTAAGGTTCCCGAAGCCTTGCAGGCTATCCAGCCTTTGCGTGACCGGGTAGGATTAAGTCTGAAATTGACAGAACGTGCTGATTTGAAGGAGCAGGAAGCTGCACTTCATTTTATCCGGAAGGAACGTACAGTGGAGTTGGCTTTTGAGGATCATCGTGCTTGGGATTTGCGTCGTTGGAATGTAGCGGAAAAAGCATTGGCGCGCGATATTTACGGTGTAGAGGTCACTCAGGAAAGAGGTCAACTGAAATATACGCGTAAGGTTGTCGGTAACCGTGTGTTTGAAGAAAAGATGTATCTCTATCCGATACCGGAAGCAGAGGTCTGGAAAACAGGCATTGAGAATAATCCGGGTTGGTAATCAATAAAAGACATAACGAATATGTATAGAATAGTAAACTATAAAAAGATACGTACAGGGTTGCATAGAATGTTGGTCATTACCCTGTTAGGCTCTCTGTCCGCCTTTGCTTGGGCACAGGAATCCATATTGAAGGGTAGGGTAGTCGATGTGGAAGGTAATCCGATTGTGGGGGCTGTTGTCAATGTGCTTGAAGGCAGCCGTGTCGCACTGACTGATAAAGACGGATATTTCAGTCTGAAGAAGGTCGCTCCGGCTGATGAAATCTATGCCTCTTGTGTGGGCTATTTGCCAGCTACTGCCATCGCTGCTTTTGATGGTAACTTTATGATGGTGCTGAAAGATGACCTGGATGTTTATGCGCATACGGCTTCTGTGCCTTTTGGCCGCAAACCGGTGAAATTTATGACCGAAGCTGTTTCTACCGTCACAGGCGAGGAACTTCAGAAACATCCGGTCACAGTTTTGCAGAATGCGTTTACTTCTACACTCACCGGAGTTGAAACGTATGAAAAGAACTCAGAGCCGGGATGGAGTGAAACATTGTTTTATATTCGCGGTCTTCGTACTATGAACAATAACCTGGCCAATGACGGTCAGATAGCGGAGAAACCCTTGGTCATTGTCGATAATGTAGAGCGCGACTTGTCTTTTCTGGATGCTTATCCCATTGAGTCGATCACGGTATTGAAAGATGCGGCGGCCGCAGCTATTTACGGCATGAAAGGAGCGAATGGGGCTATCATCGTGACAACGAAGCGTGGGGAAGCCGGACGTACAAAGATCGATTTCACCCAAGAGGTAGGTTTTCAGACTCTTTCGGGACTTCCGGAAAGTCAGAATTCCTATAATTATGCCATGACGAAAAATCAGGCTAACTATCTGGACGGATTGGCACCTGAATTCTCTGCACATGATATCGAGATGTACCGTCGTGTGTCCAATGGAGAAAAGCTGACGGGTGTGGAGCAGTACAAATACTTCAATACTAACTGGTATGATACAATGTTGAGGGATGTTGCTCCCCAATATCGAACCAACCTGCAAGTAAGCGGGGGAAACGCCCGTGCGCGGTATTATGTATCCTTTTCCTATCTTCGTCAGGAAGGCATGTACGATACCGAATGGACAAATTATAATGACGGTTATAGCACACAGCACGTGTTGAACCGCTATAATCTGCGTTCCAATATCGATATTGACGTGACTAAGTTTCTGAATGTTTCCATGGATTTGGGTGGCCGTATTGATAATATCAGTCAGCCGGGTATTGATACGTATGCTTTGTTTACTTGGGGAGGCGGTGAGAACCTGCCTATCTATCCGGTGTACACACCGAACGGAAGTTTCTTTTTCCCGACAGATAGCGACGCGAAAAACGGAGCTGCCCAGATTGCCGGACGCGGAATTGAGAAAAACCGTCGTCGTAACCTTTATACAACGATTACCGCCAACGGTGATTTAGGTGCATTGGTGGAAGGGCTGAAAGCCAACCTTACTTTTAGTTTCGACTCGTACGAGACGTTCCAACAAGTACAGCGTGCCGATGTGGACGGGTTCTATTACAACTTCCGTGATGAAGTAAACAGTGTAGATGATTACTCGTACAAACGTATGCGTACATCCGTATCTCTACCTAATCCCACGACATCTCCACGTGATTATTACTACAACATAAATCTTAACGGAGGTCTCTCTTATCAGAATGTGTTCAATCGGAAACATTGGCTGGATGCTAAAGCGTTTATCCGTACTTATCAGAATGTGGTACGTGGTCAGTACTCTTCCAACCGTTATTTGTCATATAATGCACAAGCCACATACGTTTATGATAACCGTTACATCTTGTCCGGAAATCTCTCCTATATGGGATGTGATAATTTTGCTCCGGGCGACCGTTATGGACTGTTCCCGGGTGGTTCTGCCGGATGGATTCTATCGGAAGAGCCTTGGTTCAAGAATGATGCGGTGAAGTTATTGAAGTTCCGTCTTTCTTACGGTCGGGCGGGTATGTCGAATATCTATACTACCAGTGACGGAGGAGTGCCTGCCGTACGCTATCCTTATCAAGGTGCTTATGCACAAGGAGGTGGCTATAGCTTCGGAACGGGACAAGCATACGATGAAGGTGTTTATGAATCATTGGTAGGTAACAGGAATATCAAATGGGAAATATCTGATATGGTAAACTTCGGAGTTGATTTTGATCTTTGGAATAAGAAGTTGTATGGGCAGATTGATGTGTTCAAAGAATGGCGTTCCAATATTCTCATTACCCGTTCTACTACTCCGACCGGTATGTTTGGTGTTGCCGTTCCGCAGGATTCCTATGGAAAAGCGGAAACGAAAGGTGTGGAGATTACTTTGGGACATACGAATAAGATAGGTGATTTAACTTACCATATTCAAGGTATGTTGACTTGGAACACGAATAAAATTACCGATATGGATGAAACGGTGGTGGATTATGGTTATCAACGGAAAACCGGAAATCGCATTAACCAAAGCCAGTTGTTGCAATGGGAACAGTGGGCAAGTGATCCGAGTTTGATTCCGACTTCCCATCAGGACGCCATTGATCATCCCGAGAAGTATCCGTATCATTCCGCCGGTGTGTACAAATTGGGTAATGCAGTGTTTAAGGATGTGAACGGTGACCGCATCATTGATACTTATGATAAAATGCCGATGGGGTATACTAAGATTCCGGAATTGATTCCGACTTTGAATGTAGGTTTCGAATGGAAGGGATTTGATGCGCGCGCTGTCTTTACGGCATATCTGAACCGTACGATCGGATGTCGTGAGAATATGGATAACGGATTTGGCTGGGGAGGAACTTCTACTCATGCTGTAACTTCCACATGGGGATATTATACCGATGATCCGACAGATCCGAGAAATATTAATGCAAAATATCCTCGTCTGTCCAATTCGTTCAGCAACATCGACCGTAACTATCCGTACAATGAGTCGGATATCTGGGTAGTCAATGGAGATTTTCTGTCTTTGCGCAATGTTGAGGTTGGTTATTCTCTGCCAAAACAGTGGATAGCAAAGGCGAATCTGACCAAATGCCGTATTTACTTCAGCGGCTATAATCTGTGTAGCTGGAGTCATCTGCCGGACGGTTTCGATCCGGAGAACCCTACCAACTATATTTGGGCTTATCCGAAGACTAAATCGTTCACCTTTGGTATTAATGTTGGATTTTAAAACGTGTATCGTATGAAAATTAGAAAATATATATCACACATCATGACGGGGATGTTGTTGCTTTCGGGAACGGCTTGTAGTGACTTCCTCGATAAAGAATATGACGCTACCCTGACTGTGGACAAAGTGTTTAATAACGAAACATTGAGCCGTCAGTTTCTGAGTAACATTTATGCCAGTCTGCCCGACGGACTGGCTCCGTTCACGGATGCACAGTTCCTTGATGCGTCCAGAGATTGTATGACGGACAATGCGACATCCTATTGGGGATTACACTATTATACTAAAATAGCTACCGACTCCTACACTGCCAAAGACCATCCGTTGTTGGGGCAGTGGAACGTAAACTTCGCCGGTATCCGTAAGTGCAACACATTTCTGAAGAATCTGAAAGCTGAGGTTGTAGGCAACAGTGATTTGGATGGTGATGACAATCATTTGTACGACCGCTACTGTAATGAGGCTATTCTGCTTCGTGCCATTTTTCATTTCGATTTGGTATGCTGGTTTGGTGATATGTTGATAGTGGCGGAAGATGAGAACGGAGAACCGATAATATTCGATAAAGACGATTATGGGGTGATGAACCAACCCCGCAAACCGGCAGCCGATGTGTTGCAGTGGGTGGCGGATCAGTGTGATCTGGTAAAAGATGAACTCCCCTTCCGTTACAGTGATGAATCGGTGAATTGGGGGCGTGTCAACGGTGCCACTGCCTATGCGCTGAAATCGAGAGCATTGTTGTACAAAGCTTCCAAACTGAATAACCCGGAAGGAAAAACGGCTTGGGGGAAAGAAGCTGCGGATGCGGCAGTGGATTTTATGACTAGAAATACCCAACAGTCCATTCCTTATGCTTTATATGCCTCTGATGCGGCTGATAATGCATATTATGCCGGTTCCGTAGCCAATCCGGTCAACAATAATGAAATCATTCTTTCCCGATCTCTTTGGTGGACAAACCGTATCGAGCAGGTCTTTCTGCCCGTTGGGTTCACAGGAAGTTTTTCAGGAACGGGGCGTACCAATCCTACGCAGAATTTTGTAGATTGTTTTGAAATGGCAAATGGTAAACGGATCGATGAAGGTGGTTCCAGATATGATGAAGATAATCCGTATGCTAACCGTGACCCGCGTCTGGATCAGATTGTATTCCATCAAGGCTCTGTTTGGGGAAATGAAAATGACAACGAGAGTCGGCAGGTAGATGTACGTACAGTGGGCGGAGCGGATTATGCAGCGTCTCTAGGAGGAACTTGTACCGGATACTATGTCAAAAAGTTTGTGAATAATATATCTTGCCAGAATCCGATTAATTATCCTCATTCGTGGACTATCTTCCGTTATTCGGAAATACTGCTGAATGCAGCCGAAGCTTATTGTGAGATGAACGAATTGGCTAAGGCGGAAGGATATGTAAATGAAATCAGACAACGTGTCGGTATGCCCGATTATGACGGTTACGACCAAACGGAATTGCGTAAGAGAATCCGTAATGAACGTCGTATCGAGCTGAGTTTTGAATATCATCGTATGTTCGACTTGCGTCGTTGGAGGGCTTATGACGGAGTGACTGCCGAAAATGAATTGAATAAACCCCGCTATGAGCAGTTGCTCAACTTGTATGGGGTAGAAGTGAGCGGCACTTTACCGGAGCCTGTATATACTTATGGTCCTGCCCGTGCGGCACAGAATGGCGGTCAGATTGAGACACGTGTATTCAATGTCCCGAAAAACTATTACTTCCCGATACCCGATGCAGATGTGAAGATGGCACCGGCATTGGGACAGAATCCGGGATGGTCTGTAGAAAGCTCATCTAATAATTGAAAACGAATAAAAATGTGAATTCATTATGAAAAATATATTGAATATTTTAAGTTTCGTTTGTATGTTCTCATGTGGGGCGTGCAGCGATGATGATAAAGCCTTGGGAGGCAATACAGATGGCATTACCGTAGGCAATGTTACGGTTCCCGATGTCACCTATTATTCGGCGAAGTTGAAAGTGGAAATTGAGGGTTCTTCTACTTCCATTCTGAAGAAAGGGTTCTGTTATAGTACGGTTCCTACTCCCGACCTCCGGGATAATTTGTTGGAAGTGCAGGGGGAGAGCACTGCATTAGAATCCGAACTGACAGGGCTGGAAGAACAAACTACTTATTATGTACGTGCGTTTGCTACGGCATATAGTGGGGAACCTGTTTATTCGGAAGAGGCTTCTTTTACGACACAAGGTTCTACTGCTGCGGATAAGCTGGCGGATTACGTTGCTCCCGATTATGATGACGACTATACGAATATTTCATCTTGGACACAACGTTCCCGTTGGAATCTGGCAAATGTTCATGACCCTACGGTTATGAAAGCCGGTGACGGATATTATTATATGTATCAGACTGACGCTTCTTACGGAAATGCGCACGCTGCTCATGGTCACTTCCATGCCCGCCGTTCTAAAGACCTTGTCAATTGGGAATATATGGGCGCTACAATGAATGCCGCTCCTTCTTGGGTTTTGGAGAAGCTGAATGCCTATCGGGAGCAGATGGGGCTTGATCCTGTCACGCAACCGCAGTATGGTTTCTGGGCGCCTGTGGTCAGAAATATGGGAAATGGAGTTTACCGGATGTATTACAGTATTGTGATAGATAATTTTATAGCCAACGGTCGTCCTAGCGTAGAAGCTAACAAAGATGGTTCATGGGGCGAACGTGCTTTTATCGGGCTGATGGAAACTCGTGATCCGGCTTCTAATGTATGGGAAGATAAGGGAATGGTGGTTTGCTCCTCCTCAGATAAGGCGATGGATGATTATTGGGGCAATAATGGCGACTATCAGAATGCTTATTTTTATTTTAATGCTATCGACCCCACTTACATTGTTGATACAGCCGGAACCCATTGGCTGATTTACGGTTCATGGCATAGCGGTATCGCAGCAGTAAAGGTAAACCCGGAAACAGGCAAGGTAGATGCTTTGGAAGGAGCGAATCCCCCTGCACCTTGGGCGTTGTCCGGACAATATACGGTAAACAACTATGGCAAGCGCATAGCTTCGAGAGCGCCGAACAACCGTTGGCAGGGTTCTGAAGGACCGGAGATTGTCAAGAGAGGGGACTATTACTATCTGTTTTTGGCTTATGGTGCTTTGGATGTGGAATATAATACGCGCGTTGTCCGTTCCAAGAATCCTGATGGTCCTTATAAGGATATCACGGGGACAGAAGTGACAAATGGTAAGGAGGCTTATCCGGTAGTGACCCATCCATACAAATTTGATAATAGCTATGGTTGGGTAGGTATTTCTCACTGCGCTATTTTTGATGATGGACAGGATAATTGGTTTTATTCTTCTCAAGGACGTTTGCCCAAAGACATTCCCGGTATAAATTCTTCCAACGCTGTGATGATGGGACACGTTCGCAGTATCCGTTGGACAATGGGAGAGAAAAATGATGCGATGAATGATTGGCCTGTCGTCATGCCGGAACGTTATGGAAATGTTCCTCAAGACTTAACGATATCAGAAGAAGAATTGATCGGTGATTGGGAATTTATGCAGTTGGATGGAAATCATAACGGTCAGCAATTCACTTCTCTGACTTTAACGTTAGGTGCGAATCATAAATTGACCACAAGTACAGGTTTTTGGAAAAATATGTCATGGACGTATGATGCATCACAACAAATATTGTCATTGAATGATGGTAATATTCGGATTTATTTGCAGCGTGAAGTCGATTGGGAAGCAACTCCCCGTATAGCGACTGTTGTAGGTGCCGGTTATTACAAAGATTCAAGCGGCAATTGGAAAACAAACTGGATGAAGAAGCTTAAGTAAGCTCAGAAAGTAAGATTGGAGAAAATAGAATGAAGGTGTGTCATAATGAATAATAATTTGCGTTAATCCGCGTTTTGGCACACTTTCATCTTATTTTTTTATTCTTCATGATTCATCAACCCGCTCGGCGTCACATTGAACTGTTTCGTGAAGCACCGTGTGAAGTACTTCGGATCATTGAATCCTACCTCGTAGGCAACTTCCGCAATATTCATATTCTTGGTTTCTCTGTTTTTCAGAATCAGCTCCCTTGCTATGTTCAGACGATAATTTCGTATGAACTGTCCGGCAGACTGGCCGATGAGGCTCTGCAACTTTTTATTCATCAGACTTTTGCTTACACCTACCGCTTCGCAGAAATCGCTGACCTCAAAATATGAGTTTTTATAGTTCTCTTTGATAACCTCCATTACCTGGTTCAGGAATTTCTTATCGCCGGACTCCTCTTCCATATTCAGTACATCCACATCCATATCCAGCGTAAACTTACGCTGATACCGTTTCCGGTTTTCCAGAATGTTCTGAATGCGTGTAAGCAACAACGTTTCGTCAAAAGGTTTCAGCAGATACTCGTCCACACCCATACGATAACTTTCCAGTCTTGCCTCCTGTGAAGTCTTGGCCGTCAGCATGAGGAAAGGTATATGCGAAATGGCAAATGTCTCCTTTACCCGTCGCGAAAGCTCGATACCGTCCATGACAGGCATCATCAGATCACTGATAATGAAATCTACCGGATTGCTGCTGAGAATATGCAAAGCCTCTTCTCCGTTCGCAGCTTCCAGTACATGATATTGTTCGCGGAGGATGGAACGTATATAGCCCCTCATATCCGGATTATCCTCCACAATCAGAATCGTCAGAGCTTCTTTCTCTTTGGGAGTGTCGGAAGATTGCACAGGAACCGTTTCCGCATCGTTATGATCGATAATGATTGTCTTGCCATCCGGCTCGCTTTCCTGCTGCAAGGGGAGAAGAATACGGAACGAACAACCGGCATGACGGTTATTGAGAGCCTTTATCTCTCCGCCGTGCATCTGTACGATCCGTTTGCAGAGATAAAGTCCGATACCTGTACCTGCCTGACCGTAGACCGGATATTTTACTTGGTTCTGTGATTGGTAGAACCGATTGAAAATTCGGTTAAGATCCTCCTCCGGTATACCCGCCCCCGTATCCTTTACGCAGATATATATTTTCTTCTGTCCGTCTGCCGCAGTGAGCGCAGAAATATAAAGTGATACCGTTCCTCCGTTCGGTGTAAACTTGATGGCATTGCTCAACAGGTTCGTTATCACTTTGTGCATCGCCTCTTCGTCATACAGAATCTCCGGTGTTTCCATTCGGTAGTAACGTCTCAACACTATATTCCGTTCTCCTGCGAATACCTCGAAAGGAGTAACCAGTGAATCTATGAATTTAAGGAAATTTCCCCGTGTCTTTACAATCTCCAGTTTCCCGGATTCCACTTTCCGAAAGTCCATAAGCTGATTGACCAGGGATAATAAATATTTGGAGTTGCGTTCCACAAAATTCAACTGTTCGATTACTTGCGGATTATAACTCAACTTCAATGCACGCTCGATCGGTCCGATAATCAATGTGATCGGAGTACGGAACTCGTGAGTGATATTGGTAAAGAAGGAAATCTTATCCAGTGTCAGCTCCTGCACCTTGCGCGACATACGGACAAGCTGCGCTTTCTGCCTGGTGATTTTCTCATTCTGCTGTGTCAGCATCCGGTTCTGCCGTGAAAGTTCTTCCGTCTGATTTTCCAGAAGCTGCTTTTGTTGTTCCAACTCGTGGGTACGTTCTTCCACAGTGCGATGCAGATACTCTTTCTGACGTTTCAATGTACGGATTCTCCATTGATAGAATTGCCATGTTCCTATGACGATAAGGACGATGACCGACAGGATAAACCAGACACTTTTATAGAAGTAAGGAACGATTGTTATTTTCAGCTCCGTGATGTTCGCTCCCTCACTTTCTCCGTCGGGTGTGTACTTTACCTGCAACGTATACTTTCCCGGAGGCAGATTGGTGTGGCTGGCAAAGCGTCGGTTGCCGGGCACCTGTACCCATTTATCGTCGAATCCCACCAGCCGGTAACTGTAAACCGCCGCATTGCCCGATTCAAAGTTAAGTGCGGAGAACTCCAGAGAAAAGGATTTTTCTTTCTCATGTAGCTTTAACTCCGTGGTAGTAGCAATGTCCTGCGGTAAATATTCATTTCCGGGCAGTATCTCCTCATTACCTATTCTCAGACGGGTAAAGCGTACTTTGACGGGAGTTACGGGCATGGATGGACGATTGTTCTCAATGGCAACCAACCCGCCTACGCTGCCGAAATATAGCAAGTCGTGTGATGAACGGCAGGAAGCATTCCAATAAAACTGGGTGTCGATCAAACCGTCATATTTCGTGTAATTGATAAAACGGTTTTCTACCGGATGATAGCAGGATAAACCATAGTTGGTTCCTATCCATATATTTCCGTTATTGTCTTCCAATATTCCCCGCACACTGTTATTGGGCAGTCCGTGTGTCGTATTATAGGAGAAAAATTTTTCTTTCCCTTCTGGGTTGATGATCCGTTTATAAATGCCGAACCCGTTACTTCCCAGCCACAAAGTGCCGTCCTTTGCCTCATAAAAACAAGTGATTTTCTCTATCAGACGGGAGTCCGGGTCGTCCAGTTTATAATTCAAATGTCTGTATTGGAATTCTCCTTCTGCCGACCGGGAGTGAAGGTCGACAATATAAACTCCTTCCAGACAGCCTATCCACAACTTGCCATCCCTGTCAATGATGGAACCGATGCAGCCGTGTACATTTGCGGCAGCCTGCCCGGCTAGAGGAGAAACAAGTTCTTCCTTCGCTATGTCATAAAAATAAAGACCTTGGTTGGCGCCTATCCATACTCCGTTATTAATCGAATCGTAGGCTAGTGCGCCAATAAAGTCGACAGGAAGCCCGTTGCTGGTCTGTGAGGAAATCACCTTCTGTACAGATTGTGGTGTTTTCAGGTCAAGCCAATTGATGCCACCTCCCCAGGTTCCAACCCAGAGACGGTTGTTCCGGTCGGCTGTCAATGCACTGACGGAGTTATGGCTCAATCCCCCGCGTTCACGTGTATAGTGAGTGAAACGTTCGCTGCCCGGTTCCTTCCTGTTCAGTCCACCTTCCACAGTTCCTACCCATAAAGTACCATACTTGTCCTCATAAACGGCATTTACCGGATTGCAAGAGAGACTTGACAAGCTCTCTTTATCATGCCGATAGCTGCGTATGGACAACCGTCGGGGATTCAATAGGTTGATTCCTCCGGTTTCCGTGCCGAACCATATATGGTCTTCCTCCGCCAGTATGCAATTGATAAAATTACTGTTTAGCGAATTGGAATCATTTCCCGGAAGATCATAGGCGATACGTTCGAAGTCATCCGTTATCGGATTGTAAATGTTGATTCCACGAAGGGTTGCCACCAGCAGTTGCTTGTCGTTAGTGATGGCCAGATCCGTCAGATAATTCTGGGAAAGGGAATAGGGATTGGTTGAATCGTGTTGATACTGTTTCACTACATTTCCGTTTTTGTTATAACGGAACAATCCCCGATCGGTGGAAATCCATACCTCGTTTTCCTTCATGAGGAAATCGGAAATATACGTTCCCGCTTCAAAAGTCAGACATTCGGCGATAGAGCCCATTGTCAATTCTCCTTGTTGGTCCAAGGATATCTTGTGTATTTTCCCATTGACTCCCATCCATATATTTCCGTCTTCATCAATATCCTGCAAAGCAATGTCGGGTCCATTCGGAACGACGGGGCTAAGTGTGGAAATCGTTTTCACTTCTCCTTTTTCGTTGAACTCGATGCGGTGCAGCTCGTTGGCGCAATGCAGCCAGATACATCCTTGACTGTCTGTGATGACATGGGTGGCCGGTGATTTCAGAATCTTAAAAAGTATCCCCTGAGGATTGCGGGGAATGACAGGCTTTAGCGTAGACAAGTCAATGATATCCGTACCTCCTTCGGAGATAATCCAAAGGCGTTGGAATGCGTCTTCACACACTTTGCGGATGAAGTTACTCTTCAGCTTACAATGGGAAGTGCTCGCGTTGTAATGGACGAACTCATAACCGTCGAAACGTGAGAGCCCTCCTCCGGCAGTGGATATCCAGAGAAAACCACGACTGTCCTTATACACATCGTCGACAAAGTTATGAGGCAATCCTTCGTTCATGGTGATATAAGTGATATTGTATCGGTCGGCAAAACGTTCCTGTGCTTGTGTCCGGTTTTGACCTGTTATCCAGAGAACAGGATAGATAAAAAACAATATGAATAGGTGTTTTTTCATATAAGTACGTATTAATAGGAGCAAAGTTAAAAGATTATCTCAAATCGAGAAAACAGAAGGGGGCTTCTTTTCAACAGATTGCAGTATTGTCCACCAATCGTGTTCGTATGTCCACCTGTGATTAGTGTAACGGGGCGTATTTTTGTACCATGATTGATGAACAAATACACTGATGTTATGAAAAACTTGTTTTTGCCCGTTTTTTTATTAGCAGGCAGCTTGTTCGCGAGCTGTACCACTGCTGTATTTAAACCGGCCCCTTCTGCGAATCCTTGGGATGACAACTATTTATCCGTAGCTAAGATGGAAGACTACCGCCAATGGGGAACATACAACGTGCACGATCCGTCCTGCCGTAAGCTGGGCGATTATTACTATATGTATTCTACAGACGCTATTTTCGGTGAGAACCGTCGCGAAGCTCAAGAAAAGGGAGTACCTTTGGGATACATCCAGATGCGTCGTTCCAAAGATCTGGTACATTGGGAATTTCTAGGGTGGGCTTTCCCTGAGATACCCGGAGAAGCGGTTGAATGGGTACAAACTCATGCAGGCGGACAGGGGGCCACTAATATATGGGCACCTTATATTATCCCTTATAAAGACAAATACCGTCTGTATTACTGTGTGTCTGCATTCGGACGTAAAACATCCTATATCGGCCTGGCTGAATCCGCTTCTCCCGAAGGTCCTTGGACGCAGGTCGGATGTGTTGTCAGAACAGATGATTCCACTGCCATGAATGCTATTGATCCGAGTGTGATTGTTGACGATGCCACCGGCAAATGGTGGATGCACTACGGTTCCTTTTTTGGAGGGCTCTATTGTGTCGAACTGAATCCCGAAACCGGATTGACTGTAAACGAAGGTGACTTAGGGCATTTGACAGCCCGCCGCGCCCATTATCGGAAAGATAATCTGGAAGCGCCGGAGATTATCTATCATCCCGGTTTGAAGCAGTATTATCTGTTCACTTCATACGACCCTTTGATGACGACATACAATTTGCGTGTCAGCCGTTCGGAGACTGCCGAAGGTCCTTTTACCGATTATTTTGGTAAAGCAGTGAAGGATACGACCAACAATTTCCCGATACTGACAGCACCTTATCGTTTTGAGAATCATCCCGGATGGGCGGGAACGGCTCATTGCGGAGTCTTCTCCGATGGGGAAGGAAATTACTATCTGGCACATCAGGGACGCCTCTCTCCGCAGAATCAGTTGATGGTGCTGCATTTACGCCAGTTGTTCTTTACTCCGGAAGGTTGGCCGGTCGTTTCTCCCGAAAGGTATGCAGGTACACCGTCACGTTGCTTCACCGAAGCCGATCTGGCAGGGGAGTGGGAGATCATACGGGTACAGGAACCGAGATATGAGCGTCAGTTGGAAGCCGGACAGATTCTATGGGGAGAAGGCGAACTGAAAGAAGAGGAGTGGAATCTTTCTTCCCGCTTCCATTTATTGAAAGACGGTACTTGCAACGGTGAAATGGTTGATGTGGAGGGAAAGTTTGCCCTTACAGGCGGGAAGTGGTCTTTTTTGACCGAAAACCATCTGTTAATGCTTGATTTGGGTACGGAGGAGATAGAGAATCTGATTATCTTTGCAGGACACGACTGGGAGAATGAGACGGAAACCATTCTCTTTACCGGACTCGATAGTCGGGGACGTTCTGTCTGGGGAAAAAGAATAGAATAACTATATAATTTTTTATTGAAAACCATGAGAAGATACACAAATTTATTGGCTGTAGTGGCCTTATCTGCCGGAATGGCACTTCATGCGCAAACCAATGAAATGGTGATACAGACAAAGAAACTGGGAGCGGAAATCCAGCCTACCATGTACGGACTCTTTTTTGAGGACATCAACTATGCGGCCGACGGTGGCTTGTACGCCGAACTGGTGAAGAACCGTTCGTTTGAGTTTCCGCAGAACCTGATGGGATGGAAAACTTACGGTAAAGTAACTTTGATGGACGACGGTCCTTTTGAACGGAATCCGCATTATGTGCGTCTTTCCAATCCGGGACATGCCCATAAACATACCGGACTGGATAACGAAGGCTTCTTTGGTATCGGTGTCCGAAAAGGGGAGGAGTATCGTTTCTCTGTTTGGGCACGTCTGCCGCAGGGGAACGGAAAAGAAACATTGCGGATTGAATTGGTGGATACCAAGTCTATGGGCGAACATCAGGCGTTTGCCACCGCTGACTTGACAGTCGATTCGAAAGAATGGAAGAAGTACCAGCTGATCTTGAAGCCGGGTATGACCCAGCCGAAATCGACACTTCGTATTTTCCTTACTTCCAAAGGAACAGTGGATCTGGAGCATATCTCTCTCTTCCCGGTCGATACGTGGAAAGGACATGAAAATGGACTTCGCAAGGACTTGGCACAGGCTTTGGCAGATATTCATCCGGGAGTCTTCCGTTTTCCCGGTGGTTGCATTGTGGAAGGTACTGATTTGAATACCCGTTATGACTGGAAGAAATCGGTGGGTCTGGTAGAAAACCGGCCTTTGAACGAGAACCGTTGGCAGTACACTTTTACCCATCGTTTCTATCCGGATTATTATCAGAGTTACGGATTGGGATTCTATGAATACTTCCTGTTATCGGAAGAAATGGGTGCCGAACCGCTTCCTATCTTGAATTGCGGTCTTTCCTGCCAATACCAGAATAACGATCCGAAAGCGCACGTTGCCGTTTGTGATCTGGACGGTTATATTCAGGATGCACTCGATCTGATTGAGTTCGCCAATGGTGATGTGAACTCTACATGGGGAAAGGTGCGCGCCGATATGGGACATCCTGCTCCCTTCAACCTGAAATTTATCGGTATCGGTAACGAGCAATGGGGAAAAGAATATCCGGAACGTCTTGAACCGTTCATCAAGGCTATTCGTAAGGCTTATCCGGATATGAAGATTGTAGGTAGTTCCGGCCCTAATTCCGAAGGAAAAGAATTTGATTATCTGTGGCCTGAAATGAAACGCTTGAAAGCTGATTTGGTAGACGAGCATTTCTATCGTCCTGAAAGCTGGTTCTTGGCTCAAGGTGCGCGTTATGATAATTACGACCGCAAAGGTCCGAAAGTTTTTGCCGGTGAATATGCTTGTCACGGTAAAGGTAAGAAATGGAATCATTTCCACGCTGCCTTGCTCGAGGCTGCCTTTATGACCGGTTTGGAACGTAATGCCGATATTGTCCACATGGCTACATACGCTCCGCTTTTCGCTCATGTGGAAGGATGGCAATGGCGTCCGGACATGATCTGGTTCGACAATCTGAATTCCGTACGCACTGTAAGCTACTATGTGCAACAGTTGTTTGCCCATAATAAGGGGACCAATGTTCTTCCGCTTACCATGAACAAGAGAAATGTGACGGGAGCTGAAGGACAGAACGGGCTTTTCGCCAGTGCGGTGTACGACAAGAATAAGAATGAGCTTATCGTAAAAGTAGCCAATACTTCCGATACGGCTCAACCGATTTCGTTGAAATTTGAAGGCTTGAAGAAACAAGACGTATTATCTGACGGCCGTTGCATCAAGCTTCGCTCACTTGATTTGGACAAGGATAATACGCTTGAACAGCCTTTTGCCATCACTCCGAAGGAAACGCCCGTGTCTATTCAGGGCCACGTGTTTACTGCCGAGCTGGAGCCGAACACATTTGCTGTTTATAAATTTACGAAGAAATAAAGGATAACATGATTCGTTTTAATAAAGCAAGGTTAGTTGGGGTTAGATTAGTTGTTTTATCATTTGTGCTGGCAGCCTTTACCGGGCTGTCGGCGCAGAATGATACTACGTTTGTTGCGAATGGAAATCCCATTATAAAATATAAGTATGTAGGTGATCCCGCTGCTATGGTACATGATGGGAAAGTGTATATTTATGGCGGACACGATGAGTGTCCTCCTCCCAATGAGCATTATTTAATCAATGAGTGGTGTGTCTTTTCTTCTCCCGACTTGAAGACATGGACGGAGCATCCCGTTCCTTTGAAAGCGAAAGATTTCAGTTGGGCAAAGGGGGAAGCATGGGCAAGTCAGGTCATTGAACGGGACGGTAAGTTTTACTGGTATGTGACGGTGGAACATAAGACGATTCCCGGAAAGTCAATCGGTGTGGCTGTGTCGGATTCGCCTGTCGGACCTTTCAAGGATGCTCGCGGTTCAGCTTTGATAACCAATGATATGACGACAGAATATACCAAGATTGCTTGGGATGATATTGATCCTACTGTTTTCATTGATGATGACGGACAGGCATATCTATGTTGGGGGAATACGCAGTGTTATTATGCGCGATTGAAAAAGAACATGATCGAGTTTGACGGTCCGATTATGCCTATTGATCTGCCCCGTTATACGGAAGCTCCCTGGATACATAAGCGCGGGGATTGGTATTACCTCTCATACGCTTCCGAATTTCCAGAAAAGATGTGTTATGCGATGAGCCGCAATATCAACGGACCTTGGGAATATAAAGGTCTCCTGAATGAACTTGCCGGTAACTGTAATACCAACCACCAGGCTATCATCGAATTCAAAGGAGACTGGTACATGGTTTACCACAACGGCGCTATCAATCCTTTCGGTGGCAGTTTCCGCCGTTCTGTCTGTATCGATCGCTTGTTTTACAATGAAGACGGTACAATCAAAAGGATGCAGATGACAACGGAAGGGGTACGGTAAAAAATATAATACTTATTGCCATATAGTTATAAGTTAGGGTGTTTTATAACAATTTCTCGGGATGTGTTAATTCTTCTACCAATTCATATACTGTAGTGCAAGGCTTATGCGATGCATAGTCTGTTCCGGAAAAGGATTCTCTTAGACGTTGGGCATATTTTATAGCTAATGATTCGTTACCTATACGCTGCAATATGTCAAATGTTTCTGGGGATTTCTTTTTATATCGATAACTTGTGTCATTCGTCTTATTTTGGACTTCTCTTTCTATTTTTTCAATATATTGAGCCCGAGATATGCCGGTATCCAAATATTGAAAGTGTAGATAGTACCATAGTTCGAAAGATTCATTAGACCATGCACAAAGAATATGATTTTTGTGTGCAAGTCTTATTGCATCATTGAAATCGTTGAAATCATCTTTGTCAAAAACAGCCCATACTCGGTCAAACTCTTTATTTGATTTGTTGCGGATAGCCATAGTCTCTTTGATCAGACTAACTGTTCCCTGTCCCTTTCCTTCGATTGTTACTTCACGAATATCTGAATAACGGTCTTTTATCAAGGCCTTGAAATAGTTCGGTTCGGTTCTTTCACCTTCGCATACGATCAGGAAACTGACAGATACATTACGTACTGCTATTTTTCTTCTTTTATCTAACTTCGCCTGTCTCTGTGCTTTTTTAATTTCCTCAAACCGATGTTTCGGCAGTAATTTACTCATAGTATGTCAATCTTTAATATAGGGGATTGCTCCGTAACGTCCGTTAATATAATCTTTTTCAAAGCTCCGGTCTTTTCTTATTTTATTTCCTTCCGGCTCTCTGAATTCTGCTAATGAATAGAGATCGGTAGCTTCTGAATGATCTTTTTCAGTAAACCAAATCTGATCTCTACGGAATGTTTTTACATTCAATAAATTAGTGTCGTGAGTCGCAAAAATCAGTTGAGCTCCCTTAGGATTCGTCTTCGGGTTATTGAAAAGTTTAATTATATGTTGGGTTAGCAACGGATGAAGCTTGGAATCAAGTTCATCCACAATTAACGGATAACCAAAATCCAATTGACCGATAACTAAAGCCGCTAAGTCAAATAATTTATTAGTTCCTGATGACTCATGTTCTTTCATCGAAAAACGGGTTTCTCCGATAATTTCTCCTTCATCATTGTATAAATGATGTATCGTGTATGCTTTGATCTCCTCAGCTAGTTTCTCATCTTTAGGAATTTCAAACTTGGTAAATCCTACATTCATTGAATTTAGAAAACCTTGTACTTTTTGTTGAAATTCGAGACTAAATGTTGCTTGGGTACATAATTTATTTGTAAAGGTAGACAAAGACTCATGATTAATGCCTGATATTATTGCAATACTATTGATTGCGGAAATAATGTTACCGGCTATTTCACCGTTGAATGAATCGACAGTTGATAAAAACAATCCGTTATCACGTACCTTTTCTTCCAATCCTACTCCTTCACTGTATTCATCTCCTATTCCTATTCCTTCTTCTATCCGGCCGAATAGGCATATTTCTTTTTTGTTTTTCCCTTTCTTTACATATAACCATTCTTCATATACTTTTTGGTTATCTGCGGTGAAACCATACGTGTATATTTGTTTGTTTATAAGCAGTTCAATTTCAAAATATGAAGGTTCCTGCACAGTATGTGGATTTAATAGAAAGGGGGTGATATTTAATTTGTCAGTAGAGTTCAACTTGGAAGATGTACTGATCATTTCTCTGAATTTTCTAATCGCTTTCAATAAATTACTTTTTCCACTGGAGTTGGCTCCATAAATAACGGCCGATGGAAGCAATTTATAACCGTCTCTTTCTATAATCGATTCATTCAATTCTTTAATAGCGGTAGCTTCCATGCTCAAAACTTTTTTGTCTCTGAACGAACGATAGTTACCTACTGTAAAATTGATTATCATATTGCTTTATATTAAATTATCTATTCTATAGAACATGGCAAAGATACGAATAGTTTTATATATTCTTCCAAAAATGAGAAATTTTCTCGTTTTTGGAATGATGTGGCAGTCATAAATGATTTTGGTATATAAAAGGGCGACTCTCCATTACGGAAAGCCGCCCTACTTAATTATCTGATACAACCGGATGGTCTTTTATTCCAATCTGCGAGAACCGTCACCGATTACTACATCATACACTTTCGGGCTTCTGCCGAATTTAGCTTTGAACGCAGCTTTGGTCTTTTCAACGAAGTTGTCATACAATTCGTTCTTGACAAGGTTGATTGTACAACCACCGAAACCGCCACCCATAACGCGTGAACCGGTTACGCCATATTCTTTAGCGCAGTCGTTCAGGAAGTCGAGTTCTTCGCAGCTTACTTCGTACAGCTTGCTCATGCCGTGATGAGTTTCGTACATCTTCTTACCTACAGTTTCGTAATCATCTTTTTCCAAAGCATCGCAAACGTCCAATACACGTTGGATTTCCTCGATTACGTATTCTGCACGCATATAGTCTTCGGCACTGATTTCAGCTTTAGCCTCTTCCAACATCTCCATCGTACAGTCACGCAGGAATTCTACGTGCGGATGTTTCTTCTGGATAGCGGCAACGGCAGCTTCACAACTTTGGCGGCGCTTGTTGTAAGCGGAAGAAGCCAATTCGTGCTTGACAACTGAATCCATCAACACCAGACGGTAACCTTCCGGATGGAACGGGAAATACTGATATTCCAATGAACGGCAATCCAGACGGATCAAGCTGCCGGCTTTACCGAATACGGAAGCGAATTGGTCCATGATACCGCAGTTCACGCCACAATAATTATGCTCTGTAGCCTGACCTACCTTAGCCAATTCAAATTTATCTATCTTGTTGTCACCGAACAATTCGTTCAATGCGAAAGCGTATGTACTTTCCAAAGCGGCAGAAGAAGACATACCTGCACCCAGAGGCACATCACCTGCGAAAGCCGTATTGAATCCTTTCACGTCAACGCCACGTTTGATCATTTCACGGCAAACACCGAAAATATATCTTGCCCAACTTGCACGGGGAGCATCTTCCTCGTTCAAGCCGAATTCTACATAATCTTTCAAGTCGATAGAGTACGCTCTTACTTTGTCAGTACCGTTCGGTTTGATTTCTGCAATCATACCTTTGTCTACTGCACCCGGAAAAACGAATCCGCCATTGTAGTCGGTATGCTCACCGATCAAGTTGATACGGCCCGGAGAAGCATATAAAAAACCTGTAGTTCCGTCAAAGTGTTTGATAAAGCGACTTCTTACATATTCTGTATCCATGATATTGATATTTTAAAGATGAATAAATTAGTATATTATTATTCCACAGGAATATCTTTGTTTACATTCTTGCAACCTACCAGACCGTAGAACAGCAGATAAGCAAGAGCAGCGATAATAACCCAGTAGCTAGGCATGAAACCTGCGATATCGGCTACTATACCCTGAATGACAGGAAGGATACCGCCACCGCAAACCAATACCATGAATAAGCCGGAAGCGGCAGCAAGATATTTGCCCAGTCCTTCTACTGCAAGGTTAAAGATACCACCCCACATAATGGAAGTACACAGTCCGACTAAAACTAGATACATGGCGTTAATAGGTACTTCGGCAAATCCGAAAGACAAACCGCCCGTTTCGCTTTGTTGAAGTACAGGAAGATTCACTAATGTCTCAGTAGATGAGAAGATAGCAAGGATTACCAAGATCAAGCCTAAGCCGGAAGTAAATGTAAGCATAGCTTTACTGGAGACTTTGGCACCTAGTGAAGCACCGGCCAGGCGTCCGACCAACATTAAGAACCAATAAGTTCCTACTACGAATCCTGAGATTGTAGACGCTATACCTGCTCCACCTTTCTCTACAGAATCTGTCAAGAACAAATTCAAAGTACCCGGCACACCCACTTCAATACCTACATATACAAAGATTGCAATAGCTCCTAAGATGAAATGGCGGAATTTCAAAGCGCCTTTCATCAATTTTCCAATAGGTTCTGTTGAAGTAGCGGCATTGGGTTCCGGTATATGTACGAACAGAAGAACAAAGAATGCAAAAGCAAATACAGCCATTGCGGTATACATCACAGGGAATATCTGAGAGATAGTCGCTTTTTCGATAGAACCGGCGATAAGGATACCTACAAACATCGGAGTAATGGTAGCCATTACAGAGTTGAAAGATCCACCGACCTGAATAAGCTGATTTCCTTTGTTGCCTTCACCTCCAAGTTTGTTCAACATCGGGTTTACGACCGTGTTAAGCAGACACATGGAGAAACCTGCAACGAATGCGCCGATCAGATAAACGGCAAAAGCCATTTCCGGGCTTGAATGACCGGATAAGAATTGAATACCTACGCCTATGAAACCGATAGCCACTGCGATAAGTGCTGTTTTCTTATATCCCACACGTTGCAGCAGTATACCGCTTGGAATACCCATTACTGCATAAGCAATGAAGTTTCCGAAGTTTCCCAGCATACCTAATGCGTTTGATACGTCGAACTGGTTTTTTAGCACGATACCCATAGGGGCAGCGAGGTTAGTAACAAATGAAATCATACCGAAAAGGAAAATCATCGTAATGATTGCAATGATTTTACCGTTCTTTTTTTCTTGTGTCATGGTTCAAAAAAAATGTTAGTTTATAAATTAGGTTAGTTATTTTTTAATTATTATTCTTCTACGGAAAATTTGTAAATAGTGATTTGTTGATACTCATCGCCCGGTAGCAAGGTAGCCGATGGAAAATGAGGCTTGTTCGGAGTATCCGGGAAACATTGAGCTTCAAAGCAGATAGCGCTTCTTGCAGGGAAGGTAGCACCGTGTGCACCTTCGAATCCGTTGAGCCAGTTTCCGGTATAAAGCTGTACACCGGCTTCCGTTGTATATACTTCCATGAGACGTCCGCTTTTCGGATCCTTGCAGGTCGCGGCCAACTCAAGCGAACCGCTCTCTGTCTTGTTCAATACGTAGCAATGGTCATATCCTGCGCCGAATACCAATTGCTGGAACTTATCATCGATACGTTCGCCTACGGTGTGCGGAGTACGGAAATCCATCGGTGTACCTTCTACTTTGGCTATTTCTCCGGTAGGGATGGAAACTTCGTCAATAGGTGTATAGAAATCAGCGTTGATAGTAACGATATGGTCGTTGACAGTAGGAGTGGGAGCGGCTATGCCGGCAAGATTGAAGAAACCGTGATTGGTCAGATTGACTACTGTAGCTTTGTCCGTTGTAGCGCGATATTCAATATTCAGAGCATTCACCTCGTCATCCAGGCGGTAAGTCATTTCTACTTCCAGATTACCGGGGAACCCCTCTTCGCCGTCGGCGGAAACATAATTGAATTGCACTGTACCTTCATCAATCTGAACAGCGTCCCATACGCGGGCGTGGAAACCGGTAGGTCCTCCATGCAGGGAGTTCGGTCCGTTGTTGATGGTGAGTTCATGTTCTTCGCCGAACAAGGTGAATTTTCCTTTGGCAATGCGGTTGCCGTAACGTCCGATAGTCGTACTCAGGAAAGGTTCGGGACTGTTGATTACATGGTCGATACTGTCGTGTCCGAGAATCACATTGGCATACTTACCGTTTTTATCCGGTACCATAATAGAAAGAATGGCGCATCCGTAATTTGTTACAGCTACTTCCATTCCCTTCTTGTTTTTGAGGATAAATAAATCAGTTTCTTTATTGTTTATCTCCTTTTGGAAATCTTTCCGGCTGAGCCCTGATAGATTCCCTTCTGTTGGGAATGTGTTATTCATGTCTGGTATTATTAAAATTTCCTGCAAATAAAAGGAAATTCTTTCTTACTCACAAATATTCCTATTAAATATAGTCTAAAATTTGAACTATTTTTCGTATGTTTGTTCCCGGATTGAAACAATCCGAGCGAATTTAATCTAAGTTTATAACAAGAAAAACAAAAATGTATCCATTAAAATTCGAACCCATTCTGAAGCAGACGCTTTGGGGGGGCGACAAAATTATTCCGTTCAAGCATCTGAACGCTGACTTGAAGGGAGTAGGAGAAAGCTGGGAGATTTCCGGCGTTGAAGACAATGAGTCCGTTGTGGCGAATGGCCCGGACAAAGGTTTAACCTTGGCTGATATGGTAAGAAGGTATCGCGAGGAATTGGTGGGAGAAGCGAACTATGCTCGTTTCGGAAACAAATTTCCGTTGCTCATCAAGTTTATCGACGCTAAACAGGATTTGTCCATCCAGGTACACCCGACAGACGAACTGGCGAAGAAACGCCATAATTCAATGGGTAAGACAGAAATGTGGTATGTGGTAGATGCCGACAAAGGAGCAAAGTTGCATTCGGGATTTTCCGAACAGATTACTCCGAAAGAATATAAAGAACGTGTGTTGAACAATACGATCACTGACGTATTGCAGGAATACGAGATTCATCCGGGTGATGTGTTCTTTCTTCCTGCCGGGCGTGTGCACAGTATCGGGGCAGGTTCATTCATCGCTGAGATTCAGCAGACTTCCGACATCACTTACCGTATCTATGACTTCAACCGTAAAGATGCGAATGGTAAAACCCGTGAGCTTCACACTGATTTAGCCCGTGAAGCCATCAACTATGAGGTTTTGGATGATTATCGCACGAAGTACGAACCTTTGAAGGATGAACCGGTGGAATTGGTGGCTTGTCCTTACTTCACTACTTCTTTATATGACATGACTGAAGAAATCAGTTGCGATTATTCGGAACTCGACTCATTCGTGATCTTTATCTGTATGGAGGGATCATGCGTAATGAAAGATAATGAAGGCAATGAACTGACAGTCAATGCGGGAGAATCGATCTTGCTGCCTGCTACGACGCAGGATGTCACTATTACTCCCGTAGGAGGTAATGTGAAACTGTTGGAAACGTACGTATAATGTATGATTAAAGTAAAGAATGAGCCGGAGTACTGAATTCCGGCTCATTTTATATTGGGCGTAACTCTACGGTCAGTCCCATAGCTGCTGCGATGCGGTACAAGGTAGAAACGGTGGGAACTGTAAGCCCTCTTTCTACACGGGATATATATCCCTTATCAGCTCCTATTCGTCTAGCAAGCTCCGCTTGCGTTAATCTTGCGTTTTTACGAGCATCTAATAGGATTTGGGCATTATATTCTTCCCATGCTTTCTCCCGGTTCTTTTCACGTTCGGGAGTTCCTTCTTTGCCAAGACCCTCATCCAACCAAGTATCTACGTCGTAGATGTCTTTACTGATTTCTTTTAGCGTCATAATATTCCTCCTTTAGTTTTATTGCTTTTTTAATTTCACAATCAGGCGTTTTCTGTGTTTTTTTCCTGAATGCGTTGAACAGAATTACAATTGTATCCCCGTCATAGGCGAAAAAGATGCGGAACTCATTATTCCCGTAATTTACACGAAATTCATAAATCCCATCACGTATGAATTTAATAAAGTGTCTGGGTATCTTATTCTCTACTTTGAATAAATCCAGCGCGCGACGAATTTTTCCACATTCTTCTTTCGATAGTGTCGAAATGAAGTCGGAAAAATAGTGCTTGTATGCGATTATCTTTTTCATACTACAAAAGTAGTGAAAGTTATATAGAAATACAACCAACGGCTAACTTTTTCTTTATCATATTATTTTTTAATTTCATATTTAACTATATTTATTAGGTGATTTATGATGAATACATGGAAAAGATTTGTTCTTTTGCTGCTCGCCAAATGGTGTAATACATAAATTAATTAGTAATGTAAATGAAAAACAAAAAAGGATTTAGCCGATGTGCGAATGATTACATCGACCGTTTGCGTGAGGAAGGACGTTATTCTACGGCTCATGTTTATCAGAGTGCCATTTTTTCGTTCAGTAAGTTTTGTGGTACGTGCAATGTGTCGTTCAGACAAATTACTCGTGAGTGTTTGCGGCTTTACGAGGAGCACCTTTGTGAGCGTGGCTTAAAGCCCAATACCGTTTCTACGTATATGCGTATGATTCGTAGTATCTATAATCGTGGCGTGAAAGCCGGCAATACACCCTATGTGTTTGCTCTGTTTCATGAAGCTTATACAGGGATCGATGTCCGGCAAAAGAAGGCGTTACCTCTCTTCGAGTTATATAGACTTTTGTATGAAGATCCCCAATCGGAACGTTTGCGCCGTACACAGGACATTGCTTCCCTGATGTTTCAGCTCTGTGGAATGCCGTTCGTCGATCTGGCTCATTTGGAAAAGTCGGCTCTTGAAAATAATGTACTGCGTTACAAACGTGTCAAGACCAAAACTATTATGTGTGTGGAAGTGCTTGATAGCGCGATGGAGAAGATGAACCGACTCTGGAATACGCGTGAGCCCCAGCCGAATTGTCCCGACTACCTGTTTGATATTCTTCGCGGAGATAAGAGCCGGAAAGATGAAAGGGCTTATCGGGAATACCAGTCCGCCCTCCGGAAATTTAATAATGATTTGAAAGAACTGGCAAGAGTCCTACATTTAAAATCACCTGTCACTTCATACGCATTACGCCATTCTTGGGCTACTATTGCCAAATATAGGGGCGTATCTATCGAAATGATTAGTGAGGCGTTAGGGCATAAATCTATAAAAACGACACAAACTTATTTGAAAGGCTTCGGACTTAAGGAACAGACAGAGGTAAATAAAGGAAATTTATCTTACATAAAAAATAGCCATTCAGGCAAGTAAAAAGTTGCAAAGTGTTATAAATCAATAGTGAATAGTGGTAGTTACTTCTTAGGTAACGGAATTAAAATTTGTCGCAAAGATAGTCAAAAACATAGATAGTAAACAAGTAATCCTTTAGTTTTTTTCGTTTTATTCGATTTTTTGAATAAAAAATGCTTGAACATGAAATAACAGTATTTTCATGTTCCATGTTTCCTTTTGCCTAATTTCAAGATTTTTTCTTACTAATTATTAGGCTCTTACCTTTTTATACCCATTTGTATGTGTAAATTCTCTCTATACCGTCAAAGTGCGTTTTATCCGTTACCTAAGAAGTAACGGATGTATATGGGGTAAAAAACATGATTTTAACAAACCGAAAATCAGAAAATGCTGGGCCTAGCAATGGGACAGGGGAAGGCGTAGCACACTCTAAACGCTGGTATGTCGCCCTGGTTCGTATGCACCATGAGAAGAAGGTTGCCGAGTATTTAGGTAAAATGGGGATTGAGAATTTTGTTCCTGTCCAGCAGGAGATTCATCAGTGGAGTGACCGTCGTAAGATGGTTGAAGCAGTTCTTCTTCCAATGATGGTATTTGTCCATGCCGATCCGAAGGAACGTAAAGAAGTTCTAACTCTTTCTACAGTTAGTCGCTATATGGTGATGCGAGGTGAGAGCACGCCGGCAGTGATTCCCGATGAGCAGATGGCTCGTTTCCGTTTCATGCTCGATTATTCAGAAGAAGCTATTTGTATGAGTAGCTCCCCTTTGGCACGTGGTGAAAAAGTACGTGTCATCAAGGGCCCTTTGACCGGACTGGTTGGTGAACTGGTCAATGTCGATGGCAAAAGCAAGATTGCCGTCCGGCTGAATATGCTGGGATGCGCTTGTGTCAATATGCCTATTGGTTATGTCGAGGCTATCTGCGAGAAAAACTAATCCTGTCATCATTTATCCACCATTCACATGAATACGAAATTATCCGGTGCTTTTGCACTGATATTCTTTTTTTTCTTTTTCTCGGCTTGCCAGTCCTATAAGAAAGTACCTTACTTGCAGGATGCGGAAATTTTGAAACAGGCGAATACGCAAGTAGCCCCTGTTCAGGATGCGAGGCTGATACCGGGTGATGAAGTTTCCATTCTTGTTTCCACTTCCGATCCGGTTGTTTCGCAGCCTTTCAATGCGCAAGGCAGTACGTTTCTATTGGACGATCAGGGAAATATCAATTATCCGGTTTTAGGAAAACTTCCTTTGAACGGTTTAACAAGTCGTGAAGCTGAAAACCTGATAACGGAGCGACTGAAATCTTACGTGAAAGAAAGACCTACGGTAGTAGTCCGTATGTCCGGCTTCAAAGTTTCAGTTTTGGGAGAAGTGGCCTCACCCGGTGTTTATCCGGTAGTGAACGAGCAGATCAACGTACTCGAAGCCCTTGTCATGGCAGGAGACTTGACCATTTATGGCGTTCGTGATAATGTAAAATTGATCCGCGAAGACCAGAATGGGCATAAACAGTTTGTTACACTCAATCTGAACGACGCGGATCTGTTATTATCTCCTTACTATCAGTTGCAACAGAATGACATCCTGTATGTCACTCCCAATAAAGTCAAAGCGCAGAGCGCAGACATCGGAACAAGTACAACGATGTGGATTTCGGGATTTTCTATCCTGATATCTATTGCCAGTTTGCTGGTCAATATACTTAGATAATACTTTTTTATTCACCACAGAGTACACAGAGGACGCAGAGGAAAGAAATAATCTGTGGTGAAAAAACTCTGTGTCCTCTGTGTACTCTGTGGTGAGTCCCTTAAGCAGCCGGATCAGGCGCTTCACCGCCACCATCCGGTTTCGGATCAGGGGTATCACCCGAATCAGAACCTCCTCCGGCAGTTGTCGGTTTCTGATATTCGGTCTGCTGTTTCAACTGGCTGTCGAGTTTCAGGTTGGTGGTTGACAAATTACCGGTAGCACGAGCTTTCAGACGCATACCAGTGATGTTTTTCTCCAATGAGAAATCTTCCAGCGTATCAGCTGCCTTACTGCGGATGCCCACACCAAAGATGGCAAGGTCGTCGATTTTCACACATTTGCCGTCGAGTAGCAGTTCCTTGATGCAGTCTACCATGTCGGAAAGTACACCTTTGATGACACCACCGGAATACGGTGAATTGTGTTTCGACATATGTTCGGCAAGCTTGGCCAAATCAAACGTCTCGTCGCTTACCGCACGGGCGAACCACTTGCCTGCATTCAGGCCTTTTTGCTGTTGGTTTTGATAAATTTTGTAACGAATCATAAAACAATAAATTAAAGGGTTAAACATTGTGTCCGGGGGATTCTTTTCCCTTTCGACGATACAAAGATACAACCCTGAAACCCGCAGAAATCAATAGTCTACAGTTGCACGCGATTGTTGTCAATTATGCGCAGTAACGGTCGGTTATTCAATGGAAAAACGTAGGATATGTGAATATGTTTTGTTATTTTTGTAACTGTAAATCAGAAACTTATTCATCATGAACGAATTCAAAATACGCGCCTACGGCCGCATGGAACTGGCTCAACTTTATTCTCCGGAACTAACTGACATTGCTGCATATCGAAAGATGAAGAAATGGATCTCTTTATGTCCCGGACTTCTGCAACGCCTGTACGACTTAGGTTACGAATCAAAGCGCCGCTCATTCACCCCGTTGGAGGTGAGAGTGATTGTAGACGCCTTGGGAGAACCTTAGAAGAGCGGAAAAGTAAAGCACCGCTTTAGCAATCGTAAAGCTATGCTTTACCACCTCTAAAGCGCCGCTTTAGGATTCATGAAACGTCCTGTTGTTATATAAATGCAAAAAATGCACTTTTTCCGAGGGTTCCCTAACACACGCACACATGCGTGCGCGTATAAACGCCTTTATCGTCTGTATTGATAAGCAATCCTTTTTTTATCAGACGGTTCAGCCAGCTAAGAGCAGTGTTAGGTTTGATTTTCATCTTTTCAGCCTGCTCCAACAACTGTGCGCGGGTGAACTGGTTGCCCATTATTTCAAAAAGTGCATCCCGGTCGGCATTGGCTCTATGTTTGACCTCTGTGGAAGGAAGAAAAGATAAGATATGTGTGGCATGACGATAGAGCGGAGTTACAAGCTCCAGCACCGCATGGAAATCTTCAGCGGTGATTGTCACATCCCAACGGGTGATAATGCCGTCTTTGATATTATCGGCGGCAATCTCCTTGTCAGGAGTCAGCAGAGGGGCAGAAGAATCCTTGAACTGATAAGGCTGGTCGCATTCCAGTGCACGTATCATAGCTACTTCTGCCATGATACGGCATGTATTGACAGCCAGTCGGGCTATGGAACTGCTCATTTCGTTATCGTTGGCAAGTCCCGAACGGAAAAACAGATCGGCAAAGAGGGCATTGAACTCTTGCTTTTGCTCATCAGTGAGCCGGAGCGTATGAAGCCCGTGTGCTTTCATCAGGTCCAGTTGCTTTTTCCATTCCAGGCCTATGCCTGTGAAGATGGCTTCCAGATCGGTTTCGCCACTTTCAAACTGGTTGATCCATGTCCATATACCGTGCATATAATAAAACAGTTGGCGCGAGAACAGTCCGTTTTCTGTCGAGGGAATAAGAGGTTTTACTTGCGCGGGTGTACCGGAAAGCAGGACGGAAAGATAGCTTTTCTTTACTTCCCGGTATTCCTGGTCGGTGCGCCGGTTGTACGACAGACGGTCGTGGTCGAATGCTTTGCGGAGTGTATCGCTCCAATGTCCGTATTCAGAACCGATAGCAGCGGAGATGGTATCCGCTTCGGTTTCGCAGATAAGTCCTGTGCCGTTGGCATCCATGATATTTTGCAGAATACCCGTTCCGGTGTTATTACCCGAGATGAGAAACATTTTATTCTTGGGCATTTGAGGAGCTTCCACTTTGCAGCGCTCCTTTCCCATGGTATCATAGGCGGCTTTCTCTTTTCTGTAGGCCTTGACCTCTTCCGCTACTTTTTGGCGGATCTCGTCATGAATAGGCTCTACAAGCAGCCGGATGAACGAAAGAATTCCCTTACCCGAGGCGGAAGGGGCTACAATAAAACTTTGCAGGCAAGGAGACTGGAGTTTGCCGGCGTATGGACATCTCACATATCGCTCCATGCTGGCACCTATGGCGGTCAATGCTCCGAGCAGCATGACATCGCGTTGTGTGGGGCTGGTGGCATAACTCATGATGAGCAGCAGGATTTTCGGCCAGTCCGCTTCGGTGAAAGAGGGCAATGGCTGGTTCGGGTCACTCCCGTCCTGCAGCTCTTCGGATTCGTCCGGTTCTTCATTGTCCACCTTATTATATACGTGCGTGTGTGTGAGATTTTTGGACGGTGCATTTTCTGTATTTTTTGCATTTTTCCGGTGGTTCATCACTCCCTCTTTGCAGAGAGTCACACCCGCCCTTTCAGCAAGATGGAATGCAGTGCCCAGATGGACATCTCCATGCCGGGTAGTAAGTGCGTTGGAGAATATCCGTTCGGCATGTTCTCGTTCGTACTTGGCAGACACCCGGCACAACCGATGGAAAAACTCGCGTCCCGCTTCTCCGCAATCCGTTGCGATGGCGAACGCCAGTTGTACATATTCAGCATACGTAGGGGCAATATCCGCTCCTGCAGTTTCAACCGCCTCACAGAGGCGGCATAACGATTCAATTTCGTCCATAATTTTAATTTATAGTTTTTAATATCTAATTATTTGTTGTTTCTAAACAACGCTCCCGGATCATGACTAAGAAAACAAGACCTTACAATGTCCTTACCGGAAAAGTCTACCCCTTTGCGTTTTTCTCCGAATGGGGGAGGTGTTTCCGTACCATAGAGCAACACAGTGAACATCATTGCCAGTTTCATATTTTCGATGATACTGTTTGTGTCGTTAGCCATGGGTAAATGATCGTAGGGTACGAATGCTTTCACGCCCCGTCCGCTGGGACTGATAAACGTGAGTACAGGATGCAGAAGGTGGTCATTAAACAATGTGCTGCGCATTTCCACTGCCTCCTGATAGGAGTCGAGATGGTCGATATCTACCACCACCAGATGTGAAGAAGCTACGAAACATTTACTGTTGCGACGCGAGAACGTACCACAGGGAGTCACATAAGGCAATAGTGATGCTTTTGCTGTCCGTATATCTCCGGAATTGCGTACTTGTTCGGTCAGAATTTTGAGATTCTCGTTGCAGGTTATCATTTGAAAAACTTGCTCTACGGAGACTTCACAGGAGGGAATAAGTGTTGCAGGAGTAACAATCCTTCCCTGTTCATTTTTGATGGGAGCAATGGGAGGCATGAAATAAGACATTCTAAAATCGTTTGTCATAACATTTGTATTTTTTGATTATCGCTTTGACTTTTCAAAACGCGGTGCGAAGGTAGAAATAGCTTTTAAATATATCGTTCAGACATATCTGAACGGATATGCATAAAATTAACGTATAATACAATGTATTTAACAATTAATAAAATTATAAACATGAAAAAATTTAGTCATCCCGTACTGGGTCATTTCATCGCAGAGGAGTTTGAACGTGCTCACTTGTCAATAGAGGCTATGCGTAAAGAAATCCACATGGGAAAACCCACTTATTACAAGATGATATCTGGGGAGATTTACGTCTAAGTGATTTTACCCGTTTTTTTTCCTATTACTATGACAATCTCACAAAAGAAGAGTTTCGAGCCAAAATGGTGGAATGGGGAGAACTTTATATTGAATATAGGGAGAAAAATGAGGATATGGATGAAAGTCTAAATCAAGAATAAAGTAATGCAGGAAGTCCAACGTTTTAATAAAGTCCTAAAATCTTTTGTCCTTTCAGGGGACATCATCTTACTGAACTTACTGTTGTGGGTGTTCGATTCTCTTTGGGGAAACCATTCCCTTTTTGAGTTTTCCATGCCTCTTTTCCAGAACATGGCTTTGATGACTTTATGTTATCTGGTTTGCAACATTCGTTCCGGAGTGATCCTTCATCGCCCGGTGGTTCGTCCGGAGCAAATCATGCTTCGGGTGGCACGGAACATGATTCCTTTTGTATTGATGGTGCTGGGTCTTTCATACATTTTCCATTTTGAATGTGTTAACTTGCGTCAGCTGGGGGCATTTTGTGTAGTTCTCATTATCGTTATTATTTCTTATCGCCTGACGTTTCGAACTATTCTGGAGCTTTATCGCAAAAGTGGGAAAAATGTCCGGAAGGTAGTGCTGGTGGGTAGCCATGAAAATATGCAGGAACTTTATCATTCCATGACGGATGATCCGACATCCGGGTATCGTGTATTGGGATATTTTGAAGATTCTCCATCAGACCGCTATCCTGTGAATATAACATATTTGGGACAGCCTTGCGAAGCCGTTGATTATTTAGCCCGTAATGCGGGAAAGGTAGACCAGCTCTATTGCAGTCTTCCTTCTGCCCGTAGTGCTGAAATTGTACCGGTTATCAACTATTGTGAGAACCATCTGATTCGTTTTTTCAGTGTTCCCAATGTCCGGAACTATCTGAAACGGAGAATGCATTTTGAAATGCTAGGTAATGTTCCGGTACTTTCTATCCGTCGTGAGCCACTAGAGTTATTGGAAAATCGCATTGTGAAACGTAGCTTTGATATTGTTTGCTCGCTACTGTTCCTTTGTACCCTTTTCCCGATTATATATATCATTGTGGGACTGGCTATAAAGATAAGTTCTCCCGGACCTGTCTTTTTCAAACAGAAACGAAGTGGTGAGGATGGTCGTGAATTTTGGTGCTATAAGTTTCGTTCGATGCGGGTGAATGCACAAAGTGATACGCTTCAGGCTACGGAATGTGATCCCCGTAAAACCCGTATCGGTAGTTTGATTCGCAAGACGAATGTGGATGAGCTTCCTCAATTTATTAATGTACTGAAAGGGGATATGTCTTTAGTGGGTCCTCGTCCGCATATGTTGAAGCACACAGAAGAATATTCTCATTTGATAAACAAGTATATGGTTCGTCATTTTGTTAAACCGGGTATTACAGGTTGGGCACAAGTGACAGGTTTTCGTGGAGAAACGAAAGAGCTTTGGCAGATGGAAGGACGTGTGCAACGTGACATCTGGTATATCGAGCATTGGACGTTCATTCTAGACTTATATATCATGTATAAGACTGTATATAATGTACTCCGTGGAGATAAAGAGGCGTATTGAAATAATTAAAAGATTAAAAATTAAAAATTATAGGCGCTTATGAAAAAAATGGCTGGATTGATTCTTGGCTTGTTACTTGCTTTTTTGCTGGTATCTTGCCAGGCATACAAGAAAGTACCTTATTTACAAGATACAGCTTTTGTAAATGATACAAAACAGAGTGTTCGTCAGACAGGTGTGAAGGTAATGCCAAAGGATTTGTTGACGATTGCCGTGTCTTGTTCTACTCCGGAACTGGCTGCACCTTTCAATCTGGTAAATTCGGGTACTGCTAGTGGAATGGAAGGAAAGACGGTGGGACATGGAACCGCGTCATCTGCTCTACAACAGTATTTGGTAGATAATCAGGGGAATATCAATTTTCCAGTATTGGGCGAGATTCATGTAGGTGGATTGACTAAACTGGAAATAGAAAACCTGATTATAGATAAGTTGAAGGTTTATTTGAAAGAAGTGCCGCTTGTAACTGTGCGTATTGTTAATTATCGGATTTCGGTGTTGGGGGAGGTCACTAGTCCGGGTAGTTTCGTGGTTTCTAACGAGAAGATTAATTTACTGGAAGCTCTCGCAATGGCAGGTGATTTGACCATTTATGGTATGCGTGATAATGTGAAATTGATCCGGACAGGGCAAGATAACAAGCAGGAGATTATTACTATGGACTTGAATAAGGCCGAAACGGTACTGTCTCCTTATTATCAACTACAACAGAATGATATAATTTATGTGACACCTAATAAGACTAAGGCTAAGAATTCGGATATTGGGGCTAGTACCGGTCTGTGGTTCTCAGGTGTTTCTATTTTGCTTTCAATAACCAATTTTTTATTAACTATACTAAGATAAATCTTAAAAATAAAAGAATAACGATGAAAGAAAACTTGTACGAGGATAATGTACGTGGTATAGAGGAAGAAAATGTTGATTATAAAGAGCTTCTCTTTCGATACATAATCCATTGGCCATGGTTTGTGGCTTCTCTTTTGGTATGTTTGATCGGTGCTTGGGGATATTTGTATTTTCAGACTCCCGTCTATCAGATTTCCGCTTCTATCATGATTAAAGATGATAAGAAGGGAGGGGGCGGGTCTGCTGATTTGGAGAGCCTTGGATTAGGAGGGATGATGACTTCTACACAGAGTATTGATAATGAAATTGAAGTATTGCGTTCAAAAACGATACTTAAAGAAGTTGTCAATAATCTGGAACTTTATATAACTTATTATGATGAGGATGAATTTCCTAAAAAAGAACTGTATAAAGCCTCTCCGATAATTGTGAATTTGACAGCACAAGAGGCAGATAATTTGCCGGGTGTAGCTATGATTGATATGAAGCTTACTCAAGAAGGTGGTTTGGATGTAAATTTGAAAGTGGGTTTGAATGAGTATAATAAACATTTTGATAAACTTCCAGCGGTGTTGCCTACAGATGTAGGTACGTTTGGGTTTGCATTGAAAGATTCTTTATCAAATGGAAAGATAGAAGGACAGAATATTACGCGAAATATCAGTGCCATAGTTAGTCAGCCATTTGGGGTAGCAAAGGGATATCAGGGGGCATTAACGATTGCACCCACCTCTAAAGCAACTTCTGTTGCCACAGTCTCATTGGTCAATACGAATATTCAGCGTGGACAAGATTTTATCAATAAGCTGATGGAGATGTATAATCGGAATACGAACAATGATAAAAATGAGGTTGCCCAAAAGACGAGGGAATTTATCAATGAGCGCATTCAGATTATTGATGAAGAGTTGGGAAATACAGAAGACAAACTGGAAGCTTTTAAAAGAAATGCAGGATTGACGGATATCAGTAGCGATGCCCAATTGGCCGTATCGGGAAATGCCGAATACGAAAAGAAACGCGTGGAAAACGGTACACAGATCAACTTAGTTCGTGATCTTAATAAATATATCAATAATCCGTCGAATGAGTATGAGGTGTTGCCTAGTAATATTGGTTTATCAGATAATGGGCTAACTACTCAAATAGATCGTTATAATGAGTTGATTATCGAACGTAAACGTTTGCTTCGTACTTCTACGGAGAGTAACCCGATGATTGTAAATCTGGATGCAAGTATTCGTGTTATGAAAGCAAATGTGAAAGCTGCTATTGACGGAACGTTGCAAGGTTTGCTTATAGTCAAAGCTGATTTGGATCGTGAAGCTAGTCGTTTTTCCCGTCGTATCAGTGACGCTCCGGGACAAGAAAGACAGTATGTAAGTATTGCCCGTCAGCAGGAAATCAAGGCAGGACTTTATCTGATGTTGTTGCAGAAACGTGAAGAGAATGCTATTACATTAGCTGCTACTGCCAATAATGCTAAGATCATTGATGAACCGGTGGCTGAAGGTGGTCCGGTATCTCCGAAACCTAAAACAATTTACATGATTGCTTTAGTGTTGGGAGTAGGTTTGCCTGTCGGCGTCATTTTTCTAATCGGTCTTACTAAATTCAAGATTGAAGGTCGTGGCGATGTGGAGAAATTGACTCGCCTGCCTATTGTGGGAGATGTGCCCTTGACTGCTGAAAAAACAGGTTCCATAGCCGTATTCGAGAATCAGAATAACTTGATGAGTGAGACTTTCCGTAATGTACGTACGAATTTGCAGTTTATGTTGGGTAATGGTCAGAAAGTAATACTAGTGACTTCAACGGTCAGTGGTGAAGGTAAATCATTTATATCAGCAAATCTTGCTATCAGTCTTTCTTTATTAGGAAAGAAGGTGGTCATTGTCGGTCTTGATATTCGTAAACCTGGTTTGAATAAAGTTTTTAATCTTCCGCGGAAAGAGCAGGGTATAACTCAATATCTGTCGAATCCTGAAAATAATCTGATGGATTTTGTCCAGCTTTCGGATGTAAGTAAGAGCTTGTATATTCTTCCCGGTGGAACGGTTCCTCCCAATCCTACGGAACTGTTGGCCCGTGACGGCTTGGACAAAGCTATTGAAACATTGAAGAAAAACTTTGACTATGTGATTTTGGATACCGCCCCGGTCGGTATGGTAACAGATACTTTGCTTATAGGCCGTGTGGCTGACTTATCTGTTTATGTATGTCGTGCGGATTATACCCGGAAAGCGGAGTTTACGTTGATAAATGAACTGGCTGAAAACAATAAGCTGCCTAATCTTTGTACAGTAATTAATGGCTTGGATCTTCAGAAGAAGAAATACGGCTATTACTATGGCTACGGCAAGTATGGCAAATATTATGGTTATGGCAAACGTTACGGTTACGGATACGGGTATGGGGAGCAGCATAAAGTGATAGAAAAATAAATAGTTGCTGAAACAAGAATCCCTATCAGATATTTTTTGTAGCATTGAGGTATTTAGAAAAAATGTGCTATCTTTGCTATTAAAATAGAAGTGTATGCGTTTACAAAATGAAGAAATACAAACCATTATCCGTATAGACAAAGAAATATATGGCGATGGAGTAAAGGTATTTCTTTTCGGCTCTCGTCTGGATGATAAGAAAAAAGGAGGCGATATAGACCTGCTTATCCGGACTGAAAATGAAAAGAAAGGAGTGTTGGCGCGTATTCGTATGCTTTCACGCTTGAAACTGGATTTGGGCGATCAGAAAATAGACATAATCGGTGATCACGAAGATTCGTCGGTAGCACGCGAAGCACAGAAAAATGGAATGCAATTAGTATGACAGAAAGGAAACAAGAGATAGCAGAACGTCTTGAACGAGAGTTTGAAGTATGTGATAAGCATATTCTTCGTATTAATGAAGCTCTAAAAGGATTGGGTTTGGATTTACCCATGTCCACAGATTGTTATGCCAGTCTGAGTGCGGAACAGGTACGTTGCATAGACCAATTTATCTTCCGTTTTTCGAAATTACAAGATGCAATGGGGGCCAAGATATTCCCAGTGCAAACGAATGGACTTATATTCGTGAATTGAGAAATGAGATTTCTCACGATTACCCGTTGCTTGATACTGATACTGTTGCAATATTGAACGAACTTCTTTCTAAAGTAGAAGTTTTATTTGCTATTTACGATAAACTGAAAAGAATATACCAAGAAGAGGAGTAAATTGTAAACTCTCAAATTAGCGTTGTAAATTGAAAGGGGTATCTGGTTAGCGTCTAATTTTGACGTATTGTTTAATCGAACCGAAAATCAGACCTTTGCTTTTGGAGAAGGTCATAAATTATATACATACTTTCTGGACTGAGTTGTTCGCCTACTTGGGTGACAGCTCTTGTTCAATCGACAATTCCATTGCCGAACGATTTATTCGCCCCTTGGCTGGTGAGCGAAAGAACTCGTTATTCTTCGGAAGTGACAGGATAGCCCGTGTCTCGTCGGTGTATCATACCATCATCTCAACATGCAAGATGCAGAGTGTGGCTGTGCTGGATTATTTCAAGAGATTTTTCAGCGAGATTGTTAAAGGACGTAGGGATTATGGACATTTATTGCCCTTGACTATCGGATTGAACTAACAATAAATTTTAAAAATCAGTATCCTTACGTTATTTATTGGGAGACCGCCTTATGGCGGCTTTCCTTGGGCTACACGTCAAAATTGGATGCTAACAAGTACTCAACAATAATAATGTATGAATATAGCAATTGTAGGCACAGGTTATGTTGGCTTGGTGTCCGGTACTTGTTTTGCTGAAATGGGCGCTACTGTGACTTGCGTGGATGTAGACGCAAATAAAATAAACATACTCAAGTTTCGGATTTAGAATAATCATGTAGCATTTGATACACAAAAGGCTTTGAGACATTTCCGTATTTCACGGAAATTCAGTAAATTAGTAGTGACCAAACGACTAATAAACATATCTCAAAGCCATGAGCAAAGTTAGCAATATTCCTTCGGAAATCCGTAATTTTTTCAGTGAAAAACGTCGCAGTATCATAATGGAAGCCTTCGGTAAACTTCTGGAGTCACTTCAAGTAGACAGTCGATGTCTAGGAGGCAAAAAACGTAGTAACTGCCAGTTGACAAACCTTCAGTTGTTTCAGTTATTGATTTTGATGCCTTTTTCTCCATAAAAGGTTTCTCCCATTATCCGACGTCAGTCTTTAGTCGTATGTTTGGTGGGAAGAAGGATGTCCTGTACTCCTTCATGGCACAGACAACATAGATTGGCGTAATGTGATTTACCGCATTACGACCAAATTGATTGGCAATGCGGCAGCGCGCAAAGACTTCCAGAAAAGTCATCTGCCTGCGGTCTTGATTGGTGATGACTCGGATTTGCCCAAAAGCGGTATGAAGATGGAATCTATTGGGAAGATCTTTCCATGTGCATCAGAAGTGCATTCTCGGCTATAAAGCCCTGATGCTGTGTTGGAGCGATGGGCGTACCCAATTTATGCTCGATGCTTCCCTGCATGGAGAAAAAGGGAAAATAGAAGGAAAGGAACAGGGGATGACTGCCAAACAAAGAGAAAAGTGCTATAACCGTCAACGCGACAAAGACTCCCATATAACCAAGCGCAAAGAAGAGTATTTTATGAGCAAAGGAAATAAACTCATTGAAATGGTAAAACGAGCTATCCGTGCAAAGATACCCTTTGAATACCTATTGGTAGACAGCTAGTTTACTTGTAGCGGGCTTGTGGATTTTGTTTCCAATTCTCACAAGAAATCCCATCTTTTGGGTATGGCGAAGATGGGCAATACCAAATATGTTACCAAGAAATGGGTGGAGGTCTCTGCTAAAGCAATCCATTGGAAAACTAAAGAGTTCAAAGTCTATAAGATACAGTCGACATTACAGATGTCACTACACGGTGGTTGAGGTAACTCTTGCAGGCAGAGCCGTCAGATTATTTTTTTGTCGACGTGGAAAGAATGAAGGTTGGGAAGTCTTACTGACAACCGATGTAAAACTGGACTTCATGCGAGCTTACGAAATATATGCAATGAGATGTTTTCTTTGCAGATGGGAAAAGGGTATTGGGATTGGCTGATTGTTCCGCACGCGATTTTGCCTCCCAAATTGCACACATCTCGCTGGTAATGATGCGCTATAATTTGCTAGCTTCAATAAAGCGATTCCATGACTACGAAACAATAGGAGGACTCTTTGCTGAAATTTATGATGGAGTACATGAGTTAACTGTCGTTGAAAAAATATGGGGTATCATACTCGAAGTGGTAGTGGTGATTGCAGAACTTACAGGAGCGGACTCAGAAGAACTCATTCGGCAGGTCATTGAAAGTAACAAACGTCTATACGTACTCCGGGCATATGCGCAAACGGCATAATTTCTAAATCCGAAACTTGAATAAAAATAATTAAATTTCATTTTTATCTTATTGCCAAACGACTCGTAACGACTGAACTCTCAAGCGGTTATTTGTCGTACAGTGATTTATAGGATGTTTACCGAAAGAATGTTTAATTTGCTCAGGGATCAACTAGTAGATTTACTAAGCAAATATAAGCTTTGAAAGAAAATATGTAGCGCACTTACTAAGTTGCTAAGAAAGACAAGACTCTATTAATATTTTAAACCATTTCGACTTTCAGTACATAGTTCATTAAACTATTATTTGTTGTTTGTTGGTTTGTAAGACATTCATTTACATGGCGAGTAGAACTCAAAAAAGCATTTTAAATGCTCAAGTTTCATTATTTTATTACTTCATTCAACTTTTATTAGGTTTTTGGTCAAGAAAAGTTTTTTTTGATTACCTTGGAAGTGAATTACTAGGATTAGATACAACCGCAGCTAATCTGCTAGGTATGCTAAATTTAGCAGAGATGGGCGTTGGCGCATCCGTGGCGTACTTTCTATATAAACCATTGCTAGAAGGTGACACTAAAACTATAAACCGGATAGTAGCTTTACAAGGTTGGATATATAAGAGAATTGCAATAGTAATTATTCTAGTAGCTATGGTGATGCTATTGTTTTTTCCTGCAATTTTTGCTGAAGCTGATGTTCCAATATGGTGCCCATATGCGACTTTTATAGTAATGTTATACGGTTCACTACTAGGCTATTTCATTAACTTCAAACAAATTGTTCTTTATGCGGATCAGAAAGGATATAAGGTTTCCAGAGTTACTCAAGGCGCAAGTATAGCATTTAAAATCGTAGTTCTACTAATCATGCCTTATACCGAATACCCTTTTATTTGGTATTTGGCGATGAATTTCTTCGGTAGCACATTCGGTTGCCTATGGCTTAATCATATTTTAAAGAAAGAGTATCCATGGTTGACTATAAATGGAATCAACGGACGTGAAGTTTTAACAGAGATGCCTGATATCATGAAAAAAACTGCCCAAGTTTTTGTGCATAATGTTTCAGGGATGATATTCATGCAAGTTTGTCCTCTGTTAATGTATAAATTCACTTCGTTGACGGTCATAGCTTACTATGGTAATTATTTGCTGATAGTTGGAAAAATTGGTGCAATAATATCTATGGTATTTGGAAGCACGGGAGCAGCAGTAGGTAATCTCCTAGCAGGTGAAGATAAGAATAGAATTATCAAAGTGTTTTGGGAGCTGATTGATTCTAGATTATGTATTTCATGGATAGGTTTATTTGCAATATATTTTTTAGTACAACCTTTTATAGTGGTTTGGTTAGGTGATAGATATTTGCTGTCAAATACTATAGTTGCTATGCTTATTATTCAGCAGGCTATTCATATGAATAGAAGCACAGTAGACTCCTTTTTGAGTGGAAGAGGGCTATTTAGGGATGTTTGGGCACCAATAGCAGAAGGCGGCGTCTTGCTTATATTGGCTTTAGTACTGGGCGATTACCTTGGAATCGAAGGAGTACTTCTTAGTATCATAATTGCGCAAACTATTTTTGTTGGAGTATGGAAACCATATTTCTTATTCACACAAGGCTTTGAGATTTCTAGTTTACAATATTTTATTCCGTTTGCAAAACGTATAATTGTTATATTCTTAAGTTCATTACTTTTTTATTATTTATTTGGTCTGTATGATATTTCAAGAATAGATTCATATATTGATTGGGGGCTTCATGCGATATTGGTATTTTCATTTATCTCAATAGTATTATGTGTTCTTTTTTATGTTTTCACACAAGGGATGCGTGATTTTACCTATCGTATAAAAAATATTATCCTTGAAAGAATACAAAAGAAAGAGACAAATAATTAGGAGCTCTAAAACCAGTAAAAATACGATATAATTTATTATAAATCTATTAAGCATGAGAGTAATTTATTATAGCCAAACATTCTTTTCTGATTGTGATTTTCCTCTGATAAGAAATTTGCAAAATAAGTGTATTGATGTCTATTATTATATGCCTATTAATCACTTTTTAAGGAGACAGGGAATAATAGATATAAAGAACTTAAAAAGCAAAATTGGTATATATAAAGCTAGTCATTTTGAAGAACTCGATGAGTACAAACATTATATTGACCTAGAAAAAATATATTTTATAAATATACCGAAGGGGACTAGAAAAATCTATCAATACATTATATGGATGATGGTGTTTTTACACATGTTTTGTTTGAAAGCGAATGTTTTCCATTTTACATGGCAACTATCTGGCCTTGAGAAGATACTCTATTATCTCCCTATAAAAAAGACTATGACTGTTCATGATCCTCTTTCGCATTCTAGTGTCACAGATGAGAGAGAAGAGATTAATAGAAAAAAAGCATTCTCTATGGCAAGCTCATATGTTTTATTAAGTAGAGCGCTGTTGTTGGATTTTTGTGAGAAATATCATATTCAGGAATCCCAAATCCATCTATCGCATTTAGGTGAGTTTGATCATTTAAGATTCATAGCCTCTAATAATACATTCGTAGAAAAACCTTTCATTAGCTTTTTGGGTCAGATTACTAGCTCAAAAGGCATTGAATATTTGTGCGAAGCAATGGTAAAGGTGCATGAGTCTTTTCCAGACGTCAAATTATTAATCGCAGGTAGGGGTAATATGTATTTTGATTATTCCCCTTACGAAAACAAGGATTACATAGTCTTGGAAAACAAATTCCTCTCTATTTCTGAAATAGCTTCAATACTCAAGAATACCTTATTTGTGGTTCTTCCTTATAAAGATGCAACTCAAAGTGGAGTTGTTCAGACTGCATTTTCGTGCAATACTCCTCTCATTGTAACAAATGTAGGAGGTTTACCCGAAGCCGTGACTGATAATGTTACTGGGCTTGTAGTTCCGCCGAATGATTCTTCTGCTCTTGCTACAGCCATTGAACGATTGTTATCCAACAAATCTTTGTTGGAGCGTTTCAAATCTAATATTGATACGATTTGGCGTCCAACCATGGGTTGGAATTCAATTTCAGAAGATTTCATAACAGTTTGGCAAAAGTAAAATATAATGTTAAATAATGGAAATTACCCCCCCCCCCAGACGTCTTGCGTACAAGAAAGTAAGCCGCAGATTAATAGCCGAGTACTCTATATTGATATTGCTAGAGGGCTTGCTATTCTAGGAGTTTTATATGGCCACTTTCTAAACATTTCACCAGTTCCCCAAGTAGAGGACTATTTCTTATGTGGCTTCTTTTGGTCATTTCATATGCCACTATTTGCATTTGTTTCTGGCTTCTTTTATAAGCATGAAGGATTTAAAAGCTGTTTTACGAAAGGACTCAAAACTTTAATTATCCCTCTTATTATTGCATCATTTTTCACTATTATTCCTGGAATTGTTATTGACCTAGCTCATTATCAGTTTCATTCTCTTAGAATGTTCTTGTTAGGGCAAAATTTTCCTGCAGGATATTGGTTTATTATAGCGTTGTTCGTAAACAAGATATGGTTCAATGCTTATAGTAAAGCGTTTAGCAACCATCTTACTCTAGCCTTATCTATTGTATTTTGTGTGGCTATATATCAAGTATATAGCAGTCTGCATATAAACAGTTTCCAGATTTCTCGGGCGATATATTTGATACCCTATATGCTTTTTGGAGTGATTGTAAGAAAGAATAATCTTTTGGATATTTTAGTAAGGAATAAATTGATTTTGCTAGTTTCTATTTCATTTATTCTTCTAGCGCCTCTGTTTGCGGTTAATATATGGGAATATGATTATCCATTAGGTGCTTTTAATATTATAACGGCTACCTTGATAACAATGTCGGTAATAATGATATGCCAAATTTTAGAACGTAGCGATTTCAAATCCATAAAGCTAATAAATACATCATTGGCTTTCTGTGGACGTCATTCACTAATGTTATTGTTTTATCAGGCACTGATAGTCCATTATGCAAATTGCATACCTGCTAATGGTTCAATGCAGTTTATTATATCGTCATTATTATTAAATATCGTGTTAACAGTAGTTACTGTGCACATACTAAAATGGTATAAATTATGGAAGAGCCAAAGAAACGTATAGAGTATATTGATGTGGCAAAAGGTGTATTTATAATGTGCCTATTCTATGGTCACTCGATAATATATGGCCGAATATTGGGTGTAGATGAAGAGGCAACACATTTAATAGGAAAAACTCAATTGTTATATGAAGGCTTTTTTATGCAATCCTTTTTTCTGATTACAGGGTTTTGCTCTTCTTTTAAAATACCCATAAGCGTTTTTATTTGGAAGAATATTAAGACCATCTTGTTACCCGGTATGCTGCTAAGTGTGCTCGGGAATTATATTTGGTCACTTCTCAATGGAGGGGAGATAAGTTCGATAGTAATATTGTTGTCCAAACTGTCTGACTGGTTTTTATTGGGTGGAGAGTGGTTTATCATCGCGTTATTTTGCTCAAAACTCACATTGTGGTTCATCCTTAAGAGGAACAAACATCTTCAAATTGTTATTGTTGCTCTTATCTATATCGCAGGTTTGACATTAAACCAGATCGATATTTTTCCAAACTATATATGGCACAGGCATACAATGCTATTGATTCCTTACCTTTATATGGGATTCTTGGCAAAAGGCAATTTGGAGAAGATTGAACCAATTATGAAGCCTGTTGCTTTAATAGGCGTAGTAATTATTCCTGTACAAGTATTATTAGACATTAAAGGCTTCTACCATATGCCTTTTAATGATAATGGAATTCATGTATCGTTATTGAATTTTCCAATTCACTATTTGAATGTATTTTGTGGAACAGCTATAGTAATATTGATTTCAAGAACTATTGAGAAATGTGCTTTTATCAAAACATTAGGCATGGGCTCTTTACTCTGCTATCTTTGGAATGGTTTGCTGCTAATGTTATTTATAACATTGATAAGGAATATCGGCTTTAATCCTAACGAGCAGTATACAGGATGGATATTTTATATGATAGCTGTAATGCTTAGCTATATAGCAGCATATGTACTTGTGCTGCTAGTATACAATAATAAGTGCCTTAAATGGCTTGTTGGTAAACGGTAAATTATACTATAATATGAATAATAACATTAGACCAATTGCTTTTTATCTTCCTCAGTTCTATCCAACTAAGGAAAATGATTTATGGTGGGAACCAGGGTTTACTGAATGGACGAATGTAGCTCGTGCTAAGCCACTATTTCATGGGCACTATCAACCCCGCTTACCTAGAGACTTGGGATTTTATGACTTACGAGTTCCTGAAACTCGTGAGAAACAAGTTCAAATGGCGAAAGAAGCTGGAATTGAAGGGTTTTGTTACTGGCATTATTGGTTTGGAAATGGGAAGCGATTACTGTCTGAAGTATTTCATGAAGTAGTTACAACAGGAAAGCCCGACTTCCCGTTTTGTCTTTGCTGGGCAAACCACTCTTGGTTTAAGAAGACTTGGGATCCTACTAAGCCAAATACTCTGTTGATAGAGCAGACTTACCCTGGTGTACAAGACTACGAAGCTCATTTTTATGAAATGCTACCAGCTTTTAAGGATGAACGCTATATGAAGGTAGATGGGAAATTAATCTTTGGCGTTTTTGCCCCTAATGATATACCAGATACAGATATCTTTTTTACAACATGGAATCGTTTAGCATCAGAAAATGGTTTAGAAGGCTTTCATTTTTTTGCTCTCGCTAAATTTGAAAAAGCCGTAAATCAAAACTACCATCTATATGATTCTATCGTATATGATTCAGTAGGAGACGTCTATTTTGATATGAAGTTTCCTGCGCTACAATCTCGTTGGAGAAATTTCGTGAGGAAGGTTCTTCATAAGGTTTATCCTGTTTCCTATAGAAAGTATATTGATTTTGCTTGTTCGTCAATTGAGCAGCATCCAACTTATGTACCTTGTATTAATCCTGATTTCGACCATACTCCTCGAAGTGGTGTAAAGGCTTTAGCATTGAAAGGTAGTTCACCTATTCTCTGGGGTGAATTATGTAGAAAAGCCTCTGCTTTGATATTAAAGCATCATACACCTCACAATCTCTTGTTTATCAAAGCATGGAATGAGTGGGCAGAGGGTAATTATTTGGAACCTGATAGAAAATGGGGTACTTCATATTTAGATGAAACTCGTTCAGCTTTCACTGGAATGCAATCAAAATGAAGATTCTATATATATCACAGATAGTTGATAAGGGAGGAGCTACCATAGCTCTCCTGAATATCGTAAAACAAATTAGTATAAATAATGAGGTTGCAGTCTTTTTACCGGCTAAAAAAGGCTGGCTTGTTGATGAACTTAAAAAGTTTGGTTGTGTACTTTTCTATTCAGCTTATGAAATGACGTTTTATCCTATTGCATGTATTTTTAGTTGTGGTAAATATAATCCAATAGGATATTTACGATTCATAAAGGGTATGTACAACAAGATAAGTAAAACCTTTCAAGCTAAACGCGATTTAAAACTGGCAATTAAAACCTTTAAACCTGATATTGTTCATTGCAATTGTGGCCCATTAGATATTTGTCAAAAGTCAAATATACCACATATTTGGCATTTACGAGAATATCTACCCATGGATAAATATACACATGTTATGCCATCTCTATCCTGTTAAAAAAAACTACATAGTGCTGGAAACTACAATATTGCCATAACAAAGGGTGTATTTGATTATTTTAATCTTCGCCCAAATACTTATAATTACAATATATGATGGTGTTTTTGATATAAAGACAGCGTCTGCTTTTCGAAATTCTGAGCCAAATAATTCGTGGCAATTCAAGAGGAATATGGAGTAAGTAGCAACCATAAAGCTTGCAAGCTAGAGATGACAAAGTTTTTATTTACTCAGCAATCGCTAACAATAGAAGATTGGTACAATCTGGTTTCAATTCATTCTTCTGCCAGAAAATATCAAATTGCTTCTCACACATTAATAGGAAGAATACTCTTGAAGTTGGCATATTTTTTAGGGAAATAAACTATTTTATCTATTAATATAATGATTCAAAAGAACAAAGTTTTTTCCTTGATGAAAGGTATTGCTATCATCAGTGTTGTTATTGGTCATTGTGCTGATAGTAGGCATTATCTTGACTGCTTCGTAAACCAATATCATTTAGCTGTTTTTTTCTTCGTAGCTGGATATTTTTTCAAGGAAAATAATGTTGAGTGTGCTAAGACTTTTATTTCAAAAAGAATAAAGTCGCTCTATATACCTTTTGTGCTTGCTGGAATTGGATTCTTACTCTTGCATAAGCCATTAGCATGGCTAAATATTTATAATCCCCCCATTACATCAATAACCGAATCATTTAAGGCGCTATTCGATTTATGTGTGAGAATGGTTTCAACAGATCCGTTATTGGGAGCAATGTGGTTTTGTCCGGCTTTGCTTTAGGTCTCATTAATTGGCGTGTTTGCTTTCAAGCTATCCAATCTTTTCTTACTGAAACAAAGATTAGGTAATGTATATTCGAAAGTGTTTGTTTTTGCTTCTCTTATACTTATTGCTTCCATAGCCCTACATCTACTTCATCTAAAGAGTCCATATTGTATATGGCAGAATATTATTACTTCGGGCATTTTTCTTGAAGGTTGGATCTTTAAAAATATTATAGAGGATAAATTACCCAAATTGTCCAAAGGCATTTTTTTAACCATAGCTGTATTATTGGGAATAATACTCTATGGATTTATGAAGATTGGTTTGCTTGCTCATTTACAACCAGGTAATATCAATAATGAAAGCAGTGTTGTGATTTTAGTTATAGCTTTTATAGGAAGTATAATGGTATATTGCTTTTCTAAATCATTGGTAGACAGTATTTTTAATAAACCTATAATGCTATGCGGGGATCACAGTTTTAGTATTATGCTTTTGCATTTTCTTTCATTTAAGCTAATAAATTATGTTCAATGTATAGTTTATGGTTATCAATTTACCCATATCGCAGATTTTCCAGTTATCCGTTATACTGATATAAGCTGGTTTTGGGGATATGTGATAAGTGGTAGCATGCTACCTTTGATAATGGTATATATTTATTCGAAAACAAAGTTGATTTTTAATAATATGATTGGCGCTCCTATGAAGCGTTTCATTTAAATATATGGACTTATGAGAATTTTAATTACAGGCGCAGGTGGTTATATCGGTCGCCATGTTGTCAAAGACCTTTTAGACTTTGGTCATGAGGTTATAGCATCAGATATTCGTTTGAATGATGTTGATGCGCGTGCTACGCACAAAGTTTTAAATTTCATGTCTGATGACCTCTCTAACATATACGAAGAGTGCGGATGTCCTGATGTGTGCCTACATATGGCATGGAGAGATGGATTTGTGCACAATTCAGTAAATCATCTTGGAGATCTTTCAGGTCATTATAAATTCCTAGTAGCATTAATTGAACAAGGGCTGAAACATCTGGCTGTAATGGGATCCATGCATGAGGTCGGCTATTGGGAAGGTATGATATCTGAAGATACACCATGCAATCCTATCTCTCAGTATGCAATTGCTAAGGATGCACTACGTAGAAGCATGTTGGTTTTTTGTAAACAGAAGGAAGTAATATTGCAATGGATTCGAGGCTTCTACATTCTTGGTGATGATCGTAAGAACCATAGCATTTTCACAAAATTGCTTGAAGCTGATGAAGCTGGACAAGAGTGGTTTCCGTTTACAACAGGAAAGACCCAATATGATTTTTCCGACATATCTGAATTCTCATATCAGATATCGCGTACTATAGTTCAACAAGAGGTTAATGGAATCATCAATTGTTGTTCAGGTAAGCCTATGTCATTAGCTGATCGTGTGGAACAGTTTATCAAGGATAATCATTTGAAAATCAAATTAAAGTATGGTGTATATCCTGATCGTCCTTATGATTCCCCCTGCATTTATGGAGACAATAATAAGATATTAAAAATACTCAGCAAATGAAGAATGTTTTGCTTATATCGCCTACATGGGTGAATATTCATGAAGATCTTATGGAAGCATTGCGAAAGCAAGGAATGAAGGTAGAGTTGTTTCCAGAGTACTCTTTTCCAGAAGATTCTCTTCGAATAAAGGGCAAAAAAACGCCAGTAACTCCAGCTCAAGAAGATGAAATGAAATCCGCTTATTGGAAAGAACAACTCAATAAGACAACAACTTCGTTTGACTTCGCTTTAGTTATTGACGGTCAGGGAGTAAACTCTTATTTATTCGAGAAACTAAAAAGTAGGAATCCCTTAGTATACTGTGTGAACTACTTGTATGATGTTACGTATAGTATTTATCATTTTGAAGCATGTTTCAATTTTTATGATAAAGTTTTCACTTTTGATAGAAAGGATGCTGAGCTATATGGGATTAACTTATTGCCAATATATTGGAGCCCTATAGAGGAAATATCCGATTCACCTGTTTATGAGATTTTTGGATTCGGTTCGTATAGCGAGAATCGGTTACGATTGTATTCACAAATAAAAGAGCTGGCCGAAAATACGGGTAAGACATGTTTTATAAAGTTGCATCATAAGCCTATAAAAAACATCTTGATTTATCGTTTGAAGAATAGGCTTCGTTCACTATTGAACTTGCCTCGTCTTATATCACCGTCGATTTATAAAAGCGATATGATTACAAACGAATTTATTTCTACTAATGATTTTCGACAGCTTATTGCAAAGTCTGATGTCATTCTTGATACGAAAGTTCATAATCAAGACGGTTTAACCGCTCGGTTTATGTGGGCTTTAGGGCTTGGAAAGAAAATTATTACGACCAATGAGGCAGTCCGTAATTATGATTTTTATACCAAAGATCAGATTCTTGTCCTTGAAGACAAATATTATACTAAAGATGAGTTGTTGATTATCAAGCGCTTTATAGAGCATGATTATAACGAAGATTCGAAGATTCGTGACAATATAGATAAGCTAAGGATAGATAACTGGTTAAATACTATTATGACTAAATAATCATAGTATCTGATGAATCAAAATAAGAAAATAGGAGTTGTCATAGTCGCCTACAAAAATCCTCAACTGACAGCTAAATTTGTTTGCTCAGAATTAGCAAAGGTCAAAAGCAATATTCAAGTTGTAATCGTAAATGTGGCCTCGACCTTCAAAGATAGTGAGGAACTAGCACAACAATGCCATGCAAACTTTGCTAATCATGAAGGTGTATTTAAATCAAATAATGAAGAAAATATCTATTTAATCTGGACTCTTGAGAATTTAGGTTATGCAAATGGTAATAATTTAGGGGTTTCGTTTTTTTTACTGAATAATGCAAAGTGTGATTATTATTTATTTACGAACGATGATATTGAAATTTTGCATCCTTCCATTTTAGAAGAACTCATTGAATGTGCCGATAACGATCAATCTATAGCTGGTATTGGGCCAAAAGTGACTTGCTTAGATGGGTCGCCTGGCTCTCCCATATATCAAGCCACGTCTATTGTATCTTTAATCAGTGCTTACTTTAAAAGTAAATTAAAGATTGAAAGTAAGACTTCTCCAGTAATAGACCAACCAGCGAAGGTTTATTGGATTTCTGGTGCTTTTATGCTTGTTAAAGCTAATTGGTTTGATAAGGTAGGTGGATTTGACTCTAGGACTTTTCTTTATTATGAAGAGGCAATTTTGGCAGAGCGTTTTGCCGCTCAAGGAGGTCATTTTTATTATTATCCTAAGGTAGAAGTAATCCACTTTGAGGGTGGTAGTACCAAAGCAACTACTACGAATAAAAAGAAACTTGAGATTATCGAAAAGAGTAGATTGCTCTATTATTCCGAATATCGAAAAGAAGGTTGGCTCTCAATGTTTTTATATAAGCTCTTTTATAACATACGAAACGCTTTATCATGAATATACTTACAATACAATATAAAAACTTTAAGTCGCTCTTCTCGAAGGAAATATGTATTTATACATTAATCCTGATTTTTCATTTAATGCGGAAAACAGTCTTTAACAAAGCTAGAAATATGGGTGATACATCCGTTGATTCATCGACTTTTTTGTTACTGATTTGTATAGGCCTAAATTTGTATGTAGTATTAAAGAATAATACTATTCTAGGTATCTCTATTAAACAAACAAGGCTATATCTATATTATATTATATGGTGTTTTTTTAGTTTTCTTTGGAGTATTGTACCTGGATTTAATACGATCATTATCAAAGATGCTGAAGTGCTTTCTTCTTACCTATTTTTATCAGTAGTCTTATATAAGATTAAGAGCAAATACGACGCTATGGTATATTTACTATATGTAACGACTTTTGCAACAAGTTTAGGAATCTTAAGGACAATATTGCTTGGTGGTGGATTTCATACTAATACATATAGTCTAACAGGTGCATTGGGCGTCATTCTTGCCTTAGGGATGTACAAAATTTATCGGCATGAATGGATAAAGCTACATCTTTTAATAAATTTAACATGTTTAATCGTAGGAACTAGTTCTGCTTCATACATATCTTGTTTAGTAGCACTATTAGTATATATAAGTTCTTCAAAGCGCGGAGTTAATCCATTAAAAATCATTTTTGTAGGTACTATTTTGTACTTTGGCTTTTCTGCTATCAAGGATGTTTTATACGAATATATATTTTATGGCCATTCGAAGGACTCAATAGAGGGTGGAACAGGTAGATATGAAATTTGGGAAGAATTTTTTGAAGGCTGGAAGTTATCTCCATGGTTAGGGCATGGCTTTATAATAGGCGAACGCAATCTCTCTGCTATGGGTGGCAGACCTTTTATTTTTTCATGCCATAATGGCTATTTATCAATACTAGTAAATACAGGAATAATTGGATGTTTATTTATGCTTCCATTATTTTTTAAAACGATTTTCAGATGCATAAAGGATTCATATAATACTTTTTGTGGGCCTGAATCCACTGTTCTTCTTAGTTGTCTTATTGTCTTACTGATAAATAATTTGTCATACCCAGCATTTGGCTCGGATTGGAATTATACTTTTCCGCCTATAATGCTTCTTATCATACTGATTTTGACTATACGGTCTAAAACTTGTAATTGAAAGTGATTTATAATTATAACATATATTTCTTTTATGCTATTTAATGAACTAACATTTACTCCTTTTTTCTTAGTCGTTTTTTTACTCTGTTACATCACTAATAGATTTAATCAACTAAAACTGAGAAACACTCTGCTTTTGATAGCTAGCTACTATTTTTATGCGTATTTTTCGGTTACATTTCTGATTACTTTAGTTGGTGTGACTCTAATTAACTATTTAGCTTCGGTCATGCTATTCAAGCAGAAACGTAAATGGGTTGTATCCTCCGTAGTTTTCCTTTCGTTACTTCCTTTGATAGGCTACAAATATACGAGTTTTCTATTAGAACATATATTAATGATTCACCATGCCGAATGGGGTCATTGGGTGATGCCGGTAGGTATTTCCTTCTTTACCTTTCAAGCATTGACTTATACCATAGACATCTATCGGGATAAGATTACAGAGCGAAGCTCATTGTTGGATTATGCTTTGTTTGTCTCCTTTTTCCCTACCATATTATCGGGACCTATTGCTCGTGCTCGTTATCTATTGCCCCAATTGTCTGCAAAGACAAACATGAACCATGCCGGCCTGACGAGTGGTTTTCAACTCTTTTTATGGGGATTGTTTAAGAAGATTGTGATTGCAGATCGCATGAATGTCTATACGGGCTCTGTGTTCAGCACTCCAGACTTTTATACGGGGAATACCAATTTATTAGCCATAGCCTTATATAGTATTCAACTATATTGCGACTTTAGTGGTTATTCTGATATGGCCATTGGTGTAGCCCGTATGCTTGGATTTAAAATTAGAGCTAACTTCCTGTTTCCTTTTTTTTCAACCAGTTTGCGCTCGTTTTGGCGTAAATGGCATATTTCATTGACCTCTTGGTTTACCGAATATCTCTATATTGCCTGTGGTGGTAGTAGGGTCTCAAAATGGCGCTGGTATTTCAATTTGGCGCTTGTCTTTATTGTTAGTGGTATTTGGCATGGAGCAGCTTGGACTTATATCGTATGGGGAGTTCTCCATGCTGCTCTCTATCTCATAGAAGTAATAACCAAGCAGGGACAAGTAGAGCCTAAAACCAAAATAGAAGCAACGATGCGTGGATTGCTTATATTTATTCTTTGGGCAATCACTCTAACAGTCTTTAGAGCTGAGACATTGACGGATGCTTGGACTATGCTTGCCCATGTACTATCCCCATGGGGTATACTCTATACAGGGGCTTCATTGATGAGTTTCACATTGTTGTTATGCGGTACTCTACTCTTTGTTGTAGCAGAGGTGTTAGTGTATCGAAATAAAATTGCTATTGTGGAGGACTATTCAAACCCTTATTCTACTATGAATCTTACCTTCATGGTTTTGGCTGTATTAGCCATAAGTTTGTTAGGACAATCAGGTGCTCAGTTTGTGTATTTTAAGTTTTAAGAGAATAGGAATGAAAATATTAATTCGAGTTGTAATAGCGTTGCTCGTTTATTTATTGTTAGATTTTGTAGGCAGTGAGATACTTCTTACTGGCTTGGATAAAGGGTTTGGATTGAATCAGCAATCCAAGATTTTTGTTGTGGGGCATAGCCATATGATGATGGGTATTGATCGTTATGAGTTAGAAAATGGACTTCATACAAAAGTAAGTAAATATACTCGTACTGGTGTTAGTCTACCAGAAAGATATTTGATGACAGGGCAATATCTGCGCTCAGGATATGCAGATAGCTTAAAAGTTGCTTTGGTAGGTGTAGACTGCTTTACTTTTGTAGAAGGGGGTATCAGTACCAATTGCTATACACTCTTTTATCCGTTCTATGGAGATTCTGCCGTGAACCATTATTTAAAGGACAATGCCAAGCCATTGGAATATTGGCAGCATCACATTTTCCGTTTGTCTCGTTATAGTGACGACTTAATAAACTCATCCTTTCGTGGTTGGATGAATGATGATAAGAATTATAAGACTAACGAAATTGATTTGGATGATTTCCATAAACAACGCTCTAAGTGGAAGAGTGATATTTCATTTAACCCAGAGTTAATGAGTCTGCTCAATAAGATGATTACTGAACTCAATCAAAAAGGGGTTAAGGTATATTTAGTAAACACACCTACTTTAGATGAAATCAATAGAGTTGATTCAGCTAAGTTTGATAGCGTTATGAACTATTATCGTACATTGGATCAGCAAAACGAGATGGTGGATTTTTTAGACTTTTCTCATTATGAGCATGACTACTCCATATTCTTCGATCCCCTTCATCTCAATGTAAAAGGGCAGAAGATTATAACAGACTCGTTGATTGAAGTACTATCTAAGGATAGCTACCTAAATTAATTATCAGACATATGAGACACGCTTATCTTATTATTGCTCATACAGAGTTCAAATTGTTAGAGAACTTAGTATCCATATTGGACTATCCTAATAACGATATCTTTATTCATATAGACAAAAAAGTGGAGTATTGCGTAAAGTACATGCCAAAGCATGCTCATCTTTATCATGTAGAAGAAGCCAACAGAGTAGATATACGATGGGGGGATTGCACGCAGATTTATTCAGAATTGGCGTTGTATAAATTAGCACATCAATATGGTCCCTATGATTACTATCATTTGATGTCAGGTATATGTATGCCTATTAAAACTCAAGCCTACATACAAGATTATTTCAAACGACATCAGGGTACTGAGTTCATAGGATTGATGCCGAATGCTTGGCGAACTTATAAGAAAATGATGTATTATCATCTTTTTACGAAACACCTTCGTGGTTTTGGTATTCGCAGTAAGGCGGAACTTCTGATAAACTCGCTATTGGTAAAAATGCAAGAACTATTGCACATAACTCGATCAGAAGATGGTTTAGAAGAAGGTTTGTATAAAGGTGCCAATTGGTCATCTCTTACAGAAGCTGCGGTTTCTTATATTCTTTCCAAAGAGTCTTTTATCCGTAAACGCTTTGTTCACACCTTCGCTTGTGATGAGGTATATAAACCTACACTATTGATGAATTCTTCATTTGCTCAAAAGCTCTACAACAAAGAAGATGAGTATGAGGGATGCAGACGCTTGGTAGATTGGAAGCGAGGTAATCCCTATATATGGCAAAATGAAAATTATGATGAGATCATGCAATCAGAGATGTTATTTGCTAGAAAGTTTAGTAGTAAGCATTTTGATTTAGTCGAAAAGCTTACCTCTTATTTAAAAAATCATAGAGATGATATTTCAGCGTAATGAGTCAATAGGTTTTTATTTCATTTTTAAATGGTTGAGCGTTTTAATCTTACAGCTATACATCCTTTATAGATGATAGTTTAAATCTTTATGCCTATTGGCATTTCAGCTATATTCTGTTGGCTAATTAATCAGTTCAGATGGACTGATAAAGTATTATTTGGAAAAATCAATTAAACATTTGAACTATGAGAATAACATGGGTAACCCGTAGTTTTTTAGATTATCGTGTTCCTGTTTATCGCGAGCTGGATAAACTGTGTGGTGGTAATCTAACGGTAATTTATTATAAGGATGTACCACCAATGCGGGCGCAGAATAAGCTCAAAGAGGTATTGGGCGAAAGAGCAATTGCTCGTGAATATGAGTTGAGAATTGGCAATAAACCCAAGATTGATAATGCGTCTAAAGGTAATACTTCATTCAGAATACCTCTCAGTCCTGGATTAATCAAGCAGGTGATCCAAACCAAGCCTGACGTGATTATCTCTGATGGGTTTATGCAGTGGACCTATGCAGCCTTGGCTGTTCGTGCATTAAAGCATATTCCACATGTGATGTGTTATGAACGTACAGCACATACAGAACGTAAAGCTGGCAAAATAAGATTAGCTTATCGCAAGTTTGTTTCTAAGTGGATTGATGCTATTGATTGCAATGGCAGATTATGTGGGGAGTATGTGCGTAGTTTGGGATTTGATGGCGACAGATTAACTAATGGACATATGGTGGCAGATGTTACAGGGATGTCTGAAGCTATTCAACAAGTTGATGACCTCAGCTTACAACGCTTAAAGTTAAAATTGAGTAATGACGGAAAGAAGGTAGTACTTCTATTTGTGGGGCAGTTGATTGTGCGTAAAGGTGTAGAAGAGCTTCTGTCTGCTTGGGCTAAGTTTCAACAGGAAGCTAAAGGGCAAGAGGCTACGTTAGTGTATGTGGGTTCTGGGGATTTAGAAGAAACCTTGAGAAAACGAATAGAGAATGAGCATATACCCAATGTAGTGCTTACTGGCGCTATAGATTATGATAGTATCGCTCAATACTATAAGGCAGCAGATTGTTTTATACTGCCCACTGTTGAGGATAATTGGAGCTTAGTAGTACCTGAAGCTATGGCGTGCGGTTTACCTATTGCCACTACCATTTATAATGGCTGCTATCCAGAATTGGTAACGAAAGATAATGGTTGGGTGTTTGATACCTTCAATGAAACTTCGATGATCAAATCTCTTAATGACATTGTGGCTAAGCGCAGCAACTTGCCTGCTATGGGTGAAGTATCTAAACAGATAGTGAGCTCACATACAGCTGAGAATGCTGCTCAGAGTATTATGGATGCAATAAGAATTGCTCAAAAACATTGTAAACGATAATAAGTGCATATTGATGAATATAAAGACATTAACCACCTACGATGTGTATAACTATGGTGCTTCGCTCCAAGCTTATGCATTGCAAACACATTTGACCCAGTTAGGGCATGTGGTGGAAATTATTAATTATCAGCCCGAATACCTGACACGAAAGTATAACTATCATTGGGTAAATCCAGAGTCGAAGATGAGTAGAAATGCTTTGACTAGGACTATATATCGTACACTCAAATTTCTACAGCGACAGACCACTTTAGGTAGAAAACATAAATTCGATTATTTTAATCACCAAGTGCTGCAAGAGACACCGCAAGTGTACTATACCTATGAGGAATTGTCTGCTAATCCACCGAAAGCGGACCTATATATCGTGGGCAGTGATCAGATATGGAATGTGTTTTATGAAACAGGACGCGACAAAGCCTTCTATTTAGATTTTGTGAAACAAGGACGCAAAGCTTCTTATGCAGCTAGTTTTTCATATCTTGATATAGATGATGACAATCTGAAACGTATCAGTAAGTCATTACAAACATTTTCAGGGGTATCTGTGCGAGAATCACATGGAATTCCACTGTTGCAAAAGATGGGAATTCAAGGTACGTGGGTACTTGATCCTGTATTCTTGCTCGATGAAGAGATGTGGAAAAAACAAATGGTTAGTTTTGATAGAAAAGAGTCTTATCTCTTGGTTTATGATTTTGAAGGGAACGAGTCTATGAAGACTTTCTGCATAAATTATGCACGTAAGCATGATCTTAAGATTTACGCGATTGTTGATACTTATCCACTTCGTTATGCAGATAAGAATTTTAAGAGTGCTGGCCCTCAGGAGTTCTTGACGTTGATTTATCATTGCGATGCATTTGTTTCAAACTCTTTTCATGGGACAGTTTTCTCAATCATCTTCAATAAACCTGTATTTGTATTTAACAGACATCGCCATAAAGTGAATTCACGCATGGAAAGCCTTTTAGGCCTATTTGGTCTAAGTGCATGTTTGGAACCTCAAGACGATTATTCATTTGATTGGGGTAAAGTGAATCAAATCCGTCTCAATGAACGTCAGAAGTCTATAGCTTATCTTCAATCTATACTTGCTGTATGAAAATACTATATATCGCTCATACTACAGATAAGGGAGGTGGAACTATCGCTTTACTTAACCTTATTGATGGGATACGCCAGTATCATGAAGTTGCTGTAATGCTCCCTTCAAAGCATGGATGGTTGAAAGATGAATTGGTACAACGGAATATTCAATGTTATTACGCTCATTATTATCTATCCATTTATTCGTTAGGAGTCATTTTTCATGCGCAATGGTGGAATGTAAAGGCGTATCTTCAGTTTGTCTATGGTACTTTGAAGAAGATATTTTTCAATCACAGGGCTCATAATCGTTTAAGGGAAGTCATTGCAGATTTTCAACCCGCAATCGTTCATTGTAATTGCGGTCCTTTGGCAATTTCTATTAATGTATGTAAAAAAATACATATACCTCATGTTTGGCACCTCAGAGAGTATCAGGGGGTAGATTTCCATATGGTGTTCATGCCCACTACAAAATGCTTTATGAAATTGATTCATCAGTCAGGTAATTATAATATTTCCATCACCAAAGGAGTATTCAATCACTTCAAACTTCGTCCTAAAGTTGACCAAGTAATATACGATGGTGTATTTGATTATGATGCTACTCCCATGCCAGATGAAAAACGAGATAAAACGATTCTGTTTGTGGGGCGAATAGAGGAAGCTAAGGGAGTTATGGATTTGATAGAAGCATTTATTTCTTTCCATCAAAAGCATCCTGACTATCAGCTCAAGTTGGTAGGAGGCTTTTCAGATATTCCCTATTTGAACCATTGTAAATCCGTTGTAGAGAGAAATGGATTAAATGCATACATTGAATTCTGTGGCGAATGTAGTGATATTTATATTCGAATGAGAAAAGCAAAATGTTGTGTTGTTCCAAGTCATTTTGAAGGATTTGGTTTTATTACGGCAGAAGCTATGCTAAATGGATGCTTGGTTATAGGTCGTAATACTTCAGGGACCAAAGAACAAATGGATAGAGGTGTAGAACTGACTGGAAGCGAGATTGCTTTGCGTTTTACAACTCAAAAAGAATTAGAACATCAATTAGAGGTAGCAGTATGTAACGAATATTATGACATGCGTCAACGAGCATTTGATGTAGTGGTAAAATCGTATACGAATACACAACTAACCTCTCAATTGTGTCGTTATTATGAATGGATAGTTAAGCGTGAAGGGCAATGAGATATGATGATATTACCATAGCAAAGGCCATCGCCATTATTCTCATGGTCATGCTTCATGCAGGATGTCCATTCCCAGAAGTGAATAGTTTCGTTGCCCTATTCCACATGCCATTATTTTTCTTTTGTTCTGGCTATTGCTTTAAACCAAGTGCGATAATTACCCTCCAGATGTATCTTAAAAAGAAAATTAAAGGTATCTATTATCCGTTTGTAAAATGGTGTACATTGTTTCTTTTGCTTCACAACACTTTTATATCTATTCATATTTATAGTACGGAATGTGGACCTAATGAATTTCCAACACATCTATATCATTGGAAGGATATGATAAAAACTCTTGGAAAGATAGTGCTAACAATGCATGGCCAAGAAGAGTTATTGGGAGGTTATTGGTTCCTTCATGAACTGTTTTTTGCTTCATTGCTGCTGTTCTTTGTGCTTAAATATTTGCGAAATGTAAAGGCTCTCTATCTATTAGGAGGATTAGCATTGCTTATTACCACTACTCGCTTTTTCAATTTGCATTTGCCCTATTACGGAGATTTATCTCTAACCTTATTATCTTTATACTTCTGTCTAACAGGATATTATTATCATACGGTCAAGGATTATAATCAAGCAAGACATACACTTCTATTCGTATTGATTGCTTTTGCATTATCATTTACTCCAATAGCAACTTCTATGAGAAGCTATACTGTGTGGCAAGTAATGCCATATTGTATAATAGCTCCTTTGAGTATTATTGCAGTTCTCAATATGAGCAAATGGCTCTCCACTAGAGCATTTATGGGCAAGGCATTATTACTCTACATAGGTGAACATACTTTGACTATTCTTACATGGCATTTCCTAATATTCAAGCTTGTAAGTTTAGCAAGAATAGCTATAGAGAACAAGGATATCAAGCAATTAGCAGCTTTTCCTGTGCTGCCTGATACTTATTGGTCGTTTATTCCTTATACGTTAGTAGGTGTTTTCTTGCCAATAACTATCCAATATATGTTTGAATATTCACATAAAATATTAACTGCTAAACTTGGAGTAAAGCCTTGATTTAGCTTATGTTTCACGAAATGCTATTGTAAAGCGGACTTATTTATGGTTGAAAGACAAAAATACTGGGATGCATGTGCTGGTGTTATGGTGATGTGGATGATCACTTATCATATCTTTATCAGCGCAGAAATAGAGAATTGCATTCAATATACATTGTTCAACATCTTCTACTTTTTTATGCCATGGTTCTTTTTCAAGGCTGGCGTTTTTTGGCGTAAGAAGCCTATTAATGTGGTCATAAGAAATGGATTGAAGCGTTTAGGAATTCCTTTTGTTGTCATTGCATTTTTTGGACACCTCATTTGGTGTATACAAATATGGTTGCAGGGCGATACCAATTGGACACATTACCTACTGTCACCTTTCAAAGCACTATTAAATAGTGGTACTGTAGCAGGTGCATTGCCTCTATGGTTTTTATTTTCGCTTTTTTTTGTTAGGCTAATATATACAGTTTTACGATGCTACATCAAATCTACATTGATTATTTTATGTAGTTCATTGTTATTATGTTATCTACTGCATATATTTCAGGTGAGCAATCCAATTTGGCTTGCCAATATATCAAGTGGCCTGTTTTTCTATACGTTGGGTCATAAACTACCGGCCATAATGCACAAGCATGACTCTAAATATTATTTATTATCTGCACTCTTAGGGTATCTCTTAATAGCAATACTATATCCTTCTTGGGTGTTGATGCATAACAATCAACTTGTTCGGGGGGGATGGATTTTTTTGGTTATATACTCTTGTTGTGGTATATTAGTGTTCAATTATATAGGAGAGAAATGGTTGTGTAGGATATCTTTTTTGTGCACAATTGGTCGCAATAGTATGGGATTGTATATATCACACCCCATAGTGCTGAATGTGATGATGCTACTCAATCAGTATCTATTTAGATTTGAAGGATTGCATTTGTTTCTTATGTTGATAGTAGGTCATATTGTACTACTTCCTTTAATAAACAAATGCCTGCGTCATTGGAAGATTGTTTAACTACATAATTTTTCTCTTGATTTTTAGACAAGAGACAAACTATAAATTATCAGCCTAACTTGGACACATTCCTTGTTTGGCTTATGTTTCACCAAAATGCCGTTTTTGAAGCGGATTAATCATTAAGTATTTGATAATGAATGTAGATCTTTCTATTATTATTCCAGTTTATAATGCTGCTTTATCTATTAATCGCACTTTAGACTCTATATTCAAGCAAGAAACGCAGTATACTTATGAAGTTATCCTTGTGGATGATGGTAGTAAGGACAATTCTATCGAGGTAATCAAAGGTCGCCCTGAGAAAAACATCATTCTGCTGACACAACAGAATGCAGGTCCATCTGCCGCTAGAAATGGGGGGGGAATATAGCTAAAGGGCAATATTGCGCTTATTTAGATGCGGACGACTTTTGGAATCCTGGATTTATTGAAAAGACTGTAGGATTTCTCAATAGCCATTCGGAGTGTGTTGCGGTAAACGTAGCTCAGCGCCATCTTACAGTATCAGGTGATTTTATTGTTCCCAAAGAGTATACTCACTATTCTGTACCATTTATACTTGACGACTTCTTCACTTACTGGGCTCAGTACATGCATGTATGCACTGGTAGTGTAGTGATTCGTAAGAGCGTTATTGATGCCATTGGCGGTATGCGTGGTGATTTGCGTATTACTGAAGACTTGGAATTATGGGCAATGGTGTCTACCTATGGTTGTTGGGGTTTTATCCCTGAAATCCTCTTTGTAAGTGATGGTGCTGAAGTTACTCATCAACAAGGTTGGCTCAATAAGATGATGGTGCGTTGGAATAACGCACCGAGTATTGCAGACTGGGAAAAACGTATCATTACCCACCTGCCTAAGGTGCTTCCATTAGGCTACTTAAAGGCAAGAGGGCGTATATCGCGCAACCTTACTTACTGCCAACTGCTTTCGGGACGAATAGCACTCAGTCGTCAGGAGGCCTTGAAGTATGGTAAATACTTCATTCCAGATGCAATCGGTAAACTGATGAACATTGCGAAATATACGCCATTTACATGGTGGGTATTGGCGAAGTTTTTACAGTATAGAGAGTATCACAGAAAATAGTCCTTTGACAAAAGAAAGTGTTCTGATAAATCCGCATCAATATTTATTTGTAATGAATCGTAAAACAATACAAACTTATTTATATGGATTTATCAGTTATAATTCCAGTCTACAACGCTATTCCTCTACTAGAGCGTTGCTTAGACTCAATCTTCAAACAGTCCATCCATTATCAATATGAAGTTATTTTAGTGGATGATGGTAGCACAGACCAGTCTGTTGAGATGATCAAGGCTCGAAAGGAACCGAATATCGTCCTTTTCAACAAGCCAATGCGGGTCCGGCTGTGGCTCGCAATAAGGGTGTAGAAGTGGCACAGGGTAAGTATGTGACTTTCATTGATGCTGATGACTACTGGAATGATGGTTACATTGAGCAGTCGCTGGATTTCTTGGAAGCACATTCGGCGTGTGTGGCGGTGACCGTGACTTGCAAGAACATAGCTTCGTTTGCCAAGGCGCCTGTTATAATCCTACATGGATGGATGAAACCAAGGAAGGGGAGGCTTTTGTGATTGATGATTTCTTCAACTACTGGGTGGAGTATTGCCACGTGGGTACTTGCTCTACTACCTTACGTAAATCGGCTGTGGTAGAGGCAGTACCATGGGCTTCCGGCTGATTGTGAACTTTGAGCGACCCTATATGGCGGTGAGTGTGTAGGATTTGGCATATTTCACTCTCTACGTGGTTTCGTGATTATCTCTATATCCCCTTGGGAGGAAGCCGCTGTAGCAAGTGGCGCACCCGACTCAACTTGATGATTACCTTTTTGGTAAGCGGACTGTGGCATGGAGCCAACTGGACGTTTGTGATTTGGGGTGGACTGAATGTTCTCTTTCAAATTGTGGGTGGCTGGATGAAGTTGACGCCTCGACTGCCGAAGGTACTTAATATCTTCTGCACTTTTGTATTGATGACCATCGCCTGGACTTTCTTCAAGGCTTATACGCTGAGCGATGCGCTCCTGGCCTTGCAGAAAATGATAGTGCCCACAGGTGCGCTCTATAAACCGAATGCATCAGTTTTGCTCTATAGCGCTATCGAGGTGGTAATCTTGATGGTATGTGATGTACTACAAGAGCGCAATGGGAAGCATCCGCTGCTCGAGAATCGCTATATGGCAGTACGCTTTGCGGCTTATGTGGCACTGGCGATGCTGATTCTGACTATCGGTGTGTTTGATGGCGGTCAGTTTATTTACTTCCAATTCTAACTTAGAGGAGATTGAACGAATGAAACAGTATATATGGAAGGCGGTACTCTTGATAGCATTGCTGATTATAGCGGACAGAGGAATAGGTTATGGTTTGAAGTCAATGTACTTTGCACAGCAGGGTGAGGAATATCACTATGCAACCAAAGTGCTGGATGTGCAGACGGCTGACTTGGTGGTGTTAGGCTCTTCACGTGCTCGAAATCACTATGATGCGGATGTATTAGCGGATACGCTAGGTATGACGTGTTATAATGCAGGGCGCAGTGGCTGCTTCTTGGTATATTAGTGGGCACAGCTGAAGTTGATGCTTGATAGATATACTCCAAAGGTGATTGTGCTAGAGGTGACTCCTTATGACATGTGTGTAAGCCAAGGTGATTATGATCGATTATCTGTATTATTGCCCTATGCGCATCACTCATCTTGGCTTGAGATAGTTACAACTAAATCACCTTGGGAACCTTACAAATGCTGGAGTACTGTTTATCCCTATAACTCCATTTTTTTGAAGATGGTTAAGAATTTAAAAGATCATGGGGAGTTCAAACAATGTGGCTTTCAACCATTGGAGGGGCGTTGGAACCATCCTATTGACGATTATACCGATAATCGTCAATAGGATGAACGTAAGGTGAAGATGATGCGCGATATCATTGAAACATGTAAGGCTAAAAATATAAAGTTGTTGATGGTATCTTCTCCGATGTATGCTCATGCTGTTCATACTGCAACCTTGCAACAAACAGAAGATATCTGCCAGGAGTTTGGCATTCCTTATATCTCATTCTTGAATATGGAGGAATATCAAAATAACGCTTTATTTCATACCATGGACCATCTGAACTCCACGGGCGCTCACCAATTCTCGCAAGAGGTGGCACAGTGGATAAAACAAAACTTATAATAATAGTTTTTACGTAAATGAAATCAACTATTCTATTTATTCTACACATGCCGCCTCCAGTGCATGGCGCTGCGATGATGGGGAAGTATATCCACGATAGCCGAGTGATTAATGAGGCTTTCGACTGTCACTATATCAATCTCGCTACGGCGAAGGATATTCAGGATATTGGTAAGGTAGGGGTTAAGAAACTCTTTGCTTTTGTCCATTTGTTGGGTACTATCCGGAAAGAAGTCAAACGGTTGAGACCTCAGTTGGTCTATGTCACTCCCAATGCAAAGGGAGGAGTTTTCTACAAAGATTTTGTTGTAGTGCAGTTGCTGAAGGCTATGCATTGCAAGGTTGTTGTTCACTACCATAATAAAGGCGTATCGACCAAAGAGGATAGATGGCTGGATAATCTTTTGTATAAACGCTTCTTCAAAGGTGTAAAGGTAATACTGTTGGCTGAAGCTTTGTATGCTGATATCCACAAGTATGTGAAGAGACAAGACGTATTGATTTGCCCTAACGGACTTCCTAATGCAACAGAATGATGATGTATGAAAAAATGAATATACTCTTCTTGAGTAATATGATGGAAGAGAAAGGCGTATATACGCTGCTGGATGCTTGCAAATTGTTGAAGGCTAAAGAATACCCATTCGAGTGCCATTTTGTGGGCAAATGGAGTGATGTGTCTGAGGATGCTTTTAATAAATATGTAGGCGATAACCAACTGACAGATTTCGTCTTTGCACATGGTGCTCAATATGGAGCGGATAAGGAGCAATATTGGTCGGCTGCCAATCTATTTGTTTTCCCAACTTATTATCATAATGAGTGTTTCCCTTTAGTTTTGCTGGAAGCTATGCAACACCGTGAGGCCTGTATCTCTACGAATGAGGGTGGAATCGCTAACATTATTGATGAAGGCGTGACGGGCTACATAGTCAAAGCTAAGGATGCGGTGGTGCTGGCCGAGAAGATAGAATGCTGTCTGCAAGACCCAGAGCGTTGCCACGAGATGGGGCGCAAAGGGTATGAGAAGTTTGAGCGCGAGTTTACGCTGGATTGTTTCGAACGAAACATGAAGGGGGGGTTGGAATCTTTGCTATAATACAGATATATGACTGATTTAAGACTAAAACAACTCTCTATCATAGAGAGTATGGATGAGCTACGAGCCATCCCCGAAGGGAAGAAGCTCATCAATACGATTAATGCACATAGCTATAATACTGCATTGAAGGATTCGCTCTTTGCAGAGGCATTGATGAAGGGGGATGCACTCATCCCCGATGGAGCCAGCATCGTGAAGGCGTGTGGCTGGATTAAAGCCAAGTCTCGTCCGAAGGAACGTATCGCAGGCTGGGATCTCTTTGCGTATGAGATGGAACGTATAAATAGTCGTTCACTTGCTGAGAAGCGTCCAGTAGTAATGTTTCTGGGTTCTTCTGAGAAGGTACTATCTTTGATTAAAGAAGAGGCAAATTATATATTCCATAATATTGAAGTTGTGACCTACTCACCACCCTACAAGCCAGAGTTTACAGCTGAAGAAAATAAAGCAATGGTAGACGCAATCAATGCGACAAATCCTGATTTACTCTGGATTGGTATGACAGCGCCTAAGCAGGAAAAATGGACTTACACTCATTGGAAGGAGTTGAATATTCATTGTCATGTAGGTACGATTGGTGCGGTATTCGATTTCTTTGCAGGCACGGCTAAACGTGCGCCGAAGTGGTGGCAGGAGCATTCATTAGAATGGCTCTATCGCTTGCTGATTGAGCCGAAACGTATGTGGAGACGTTATATTATAGGCAATACACTGTTTATTTGGAATATATTCACTAAAGGATAAAACAATAAAATTCAATTAGATTATGAAAGGAATAGTATTAGCCGGTGGTAGTGGTACACGGTTGTACCCCATCACCAAAGGTGTCAGCAAGCAACTGATTCCTATCTTTGATAAACCAATGATCTATTATCCGATTTCGGTGTTGATGTTGGCGGGTATCCGTGAGATTCTGATTATATCTACACCTTACGACCTCCCTGGTTTCAAACGCTTGCTTGGTGATGGTTCGGACTATGGAGTGAAGTTTGAATATGCAGAGCAGCCTTCACCTGACGGCTTGGCTCAAGCATTCATTATTGGTGAACAATTTATCGGTAACGATTCGGCTTGCTTGGTGCTAGGAGATAACATCTTCCATGGCAATGGCTTTAGCGCGATGCTGAAGGAGGCGGTGCGTCAGGCGGATGAGGAACAGAAGGCTACGGTATTTGGTTACTGGGTGTCTGATCCGGAGCGCTATGGCGTGGCTGAATTTGATCAAGATGGCAACTGCTTGAGCATTGAAGAGAAACCTGCACAACCGAAGTCTAATTATGCTGTGGTTGGCCTTTACTTCTATCCTAACAAGGTGGTTGATGTAGCGAAGAATATCAAACCTTCTGCACGCGGTGAGTTGGAAATAACTACGGTGAACCAACGTTTCCTGGAGGATGGTGAACTGAAAGTGCAGACCTTGGGCCGTGGCTTTGCTTGGCTAGATACTGGTACGCATGATTCGCTGTCGGAGGCTTCTACTTTTATTGAGGTGATTGAGAAGCGTCAAGGCCTGAAGGTGGCTTGCTTGGAAGGTATCGCTTTCCGCCAAGGTTGGATTACGGCTGATAAGATGCGTGAGTTGGCGAGACCTATGCTAAAGAATCAATATGGTCAGTATCTCTTGCAGGTAGTGGACGAAGTGGAACGTACTGGTAAAGCTAATTTGTAGGATGAATATATTGGTTACTGGTGCAAATGGACAACTCGGCAATGAAATGCGTATCATTGCCCAAACAAGTGATGACCATTACTTCTTTACGGATGTGGTTGAAGTAGAGGGTAATCCTACTACGATTCTGGATATTACTGATTTAGAAGCAGTACGATGTATTGTGAAGCAGGAATCAGTTGATTGCATCATCAATTGTGCTGCTTATACTAATGTGGATAAAGCTGAAAGTGATGAAGCTTTTTGTGAGGTTCTGAATGCGCAGGCTCCTCAAAACTTGGCATTAGCGATAAAGGAGGTAAATGGCTTGCTGGTACATGTCTCAACAGATTATGTTTTCGGCGGAGATCCTTATAACACACCATGTACTGAGGAACAAAAAGGAACGCCTACTGGAGTTTATGGTAAAACGAAACTGCATGGCGAGGAAAATATCCTTGCCACAGGCTGTAAGTATGCCATCTTGCGTACAGCTTGGCTCTATTCGGAGTTCGGTAAGAACTTTGTGAAGACAATGCTAAACCTCACTACAACGAAACCTCAGCTCAAGGTGGTGTTCGACCAAGTAGGTACACCTACTTATGCGTATGATTTAGCTGTGGCCATAGCTACTATCGTAGAGGATTATAAAGCATCTACTTCTACATGGAGTAAGTCTGGTATTTACCATTTCAGTAATGAGGGAGTTTGCTCTTGGTTTGATTTCACAAAGATGATTGCTGCTTACGCAGGAAACAAGGATTGTGATATTCAGCCTTGTCACAGCGATGAGTTTCCTTCTCCCGTAAAGCGTCCTGCTTATTCTGTATTAGATAAGACTAAAATTAAAGCGACTTTCGGTATTCAGATTCCTTATTGGACGGATTCGCTGAAACGTTGTATGACTAATTTAGAAAAATAGAACAATGACTGAATTTAAAAGAAATATCGTAATTACTGGTGGTGCAGGATTTATCGGCAGCCACGTGGTACGCTTGTTTGTGAACAAGTATCCTGAGTATAAAATCATCAATCTGGATAAGCTGACTTATGCTGGTAATTTGGCAAATCTGAAGGATATTGAGGATAAGCCAAATTACAAGTTTGTGAAGATGGACATCTGCGATTTTGATGCTTTCTATAAACTGATGCAGGATGAAAAGATTGATGGTATCATCCATTTAGCGGCTGAGAGTCATGTGGATCGCTCTATTAAGGATCCGTTTACTTTCGCTCGTACCAATGTGATGGGTACGCTTTCGCTATTACAGGCTGCGAAACTCTATTGGGAATCTCTGCCTGAGAAGTACGAGGGTAAGCGCTTCTATCATATCTCCACAGATGAGGTATATGGTGCGCTGGAGATGACGCATCCTGAGGGTATCAAACCTCCGTTTACTACCACTGCTTCTTCATCTGAGCACCACTTGGCTTATGGTGAGAACTTCTTCTATGAAGATACGAAGTATAATCCCCATTCTCCTTATTCGGCTTCGAAGGCCAGTTCAGACCACTTTGTACGTGCGTTCCACGATACATATGGTATGCCTACCATCGTAACGAACTGCTCGAACAACTATGGTCCTTATCAGTTTCCAGAGAAGTTGATTCCTTTGTTCATCAACAACATCCGTCATCGCAAGCCTCTTCCTGTATATGGTAAGGGTGAGAATGTGCGCGACTGGCTGTATGTAGTAGACCATGCACGTGCTATTGATGTGATTTTCCATAACGGTAAAGTTGCTGATACATACAACATCGGTGGTTTCAATGAATGGAAGAATATTGATATCATCAAGGTGGTAATTAATACCGTAGATCGTCTGTTGGGTCGTAAGGAGGGTGAAGATATGGACCTCATCACTTATGTAACTGACCGCTTGGGGCACGATATGCGCTATGCTATTGATTCTACCAAACTTCAGAAAGAGTTAGGTTGGGAACCCAGTCTGCAATTCGAGGAAGGTATTGAGAAGACCGTGAAATGGTATTTGGAAAACCAAGAATGGGTGGACCAGATTACCAGCGGTGAGTACGAAAAGTATTATCAAGAAATGTATAAGGGTAGATAATGGAAGTTATCAAAACGAATATTGAAGGCGTGGTGATTATAGAGCCACGTCTTTTTAAGGATGACCGAGGATATTTCTTCGAGTCATTCTCGCAGCGTGAGTTTGATGAAAAGGTACGTCCTATTAAGTTTGTACAGGATAATGAAAGTATGTCCTCGTATGGAGTGATGAGGGGGCTGCATTTTCAAACTATGCCTTACAGCCAAAGTAAGTTGGTACGTTGCGTAAAGGGTGCAGTGCTGGATGTGGCTGTTGATATCCGCAAGGGTTCGCCTACCTATGGTCAGCATGTAGCGGTAGAGTTGACAGGGGAAAATCATCGTCAATTCTTTATTCCTCGTGGTTTTGCTCATGGTTTTGCTGTATTGAGTGAAATTGCAGTGTTTCAATATAAATGTGATAACTTTTATGCTCCACAGCATGATGGAGGCATCAGCATATTAGATGAATCACTTGGTATTTGTTGGAGAATTCCTACAGGCAAGGCTATCTTAAGTGAGAAGGACACTAAGCATCCACTATTGAAAGATTTTGAATCTCCATTTCTGTATGGAGAGGATTTATATAAATAGCATATAATAACGAAATATGTAGCTCCCTAACTTCATGCTACACATATGAATCCCCTACATTCTGCAGGTTGGGAAAAAATACAGCGGTATATTCCTGATCTGTCCCCTCATATTAGCAAAATGCTGATATGTATTCTGAATATATCAACTGTCTGTGAAGATTTGATATATTGTTTTTTAATAGCGTGTTTATTGATTAAAGATAATATTCAGATTTCTAGTTTTGTATAATAGAAAGAATTAGAATGTTTTTTATTGATTATCTATTGTGTTTTTGAAAGAAAATGCATTTCTTTGTGGTATAGATAAAAGCGATTTATTATGTTGACTACTGTAGAATATTTATCTTTGCTTCGTGAATATATGCGAAAGAATGCTGCTAAATATGGTATTTCTCGCATGGGGATATTTGGTTCCGTTGCTCGTGGTGAACAACATGAGGGTAGTGATGTCGATATTTGTGTTGAAATTGATAGACCTTCTATTTTTACTTTAGTTCATATTAAAGAAGAATTGGAAAAACTATTGAAATGCCCTGTTGATGTGGTTCGATTGCGAAATAATATGGATGAATTATTGAGAGGGTGTATCAATAAAGATGGAATTTATGTGTAAAAATTTGCCGAAGTTAAAAGATGTGCTACAACAAATCATAGACGATTTGAAAGTATCCAATCAAGCGATTGACTAAATGATTTTTTATCTCAAATTTCTAAAATACGTCCGTACCTTCTGTGTCTGAATATGTTTATTTCTAAAATGGAGGATTTGTTGACTTTTAAGTAGGGGATAGTGAAGTCCCTTATTTTATCTCATATTCCTGAAGTATGCACGTATCTTCCTCATAATCTTGATTCCCATTACCACCCCATCGAATATCGCCATGCCTGTATTGAACGAACGCATAATGGCATCCGCTTTGTTGGTAGCCGGAGCTAGCGGAGCGAATATCTCGCGTGTTGTGGCAGTCATGGCTTTCTTTTGAGCATGAATCTCATTTAGAAGTTTCTTTTTACGTTCTGCGATTTCTTCTAAAGTAATTTTCTGTGGTGGTGTTTGTGCACTCATAATTTATTTATTTGAATCGGTTAAAAATAAATTAGCGAGGAAGTTCACCATCGGAGAGATGATGAGCTGCTTGCGGAAAATAATAACTAGGAAGATAAGGACGATGTTGATACCGGCAATAATGGCAAAACTAGCCATGAGACCACCGACCAATGGCTCTAATATGTAAGCTAATGCAAAAAGCAGGTAAAACAGGGCTACCATGCCTAAGATAATAAGTACTAATATCATGATTAACGTTGAGAATAGTATGGTTAACTTTTCCGTTAATTCTAATTTGGTGTATTCTTTCTGAAGTTCTAAATATTTCTTGAACTCGAAAAATAACTGCTGGAAATTCTCAATACTTTTATCGTCTGCAAACATGGTCGCTCTGTTTTAGTCTGTTGTTACTCATTTACTCTGCTATTTCTCCTTTCATCTCAGCTGCAATCTCGTCAACAAGATTTTCCATCTCATTACGGTTGAGCTTGATACCTTTCTTACGGAGAATCTCTGCAATTTTATGACGAGTATCTTCTCCCTTCTCAGGAGCAAATAAAATACCAAGGGCTGCGCCTACGGCTGCACCACCCAGAAAAGCTGCTAATACATTCAATCCTTTCATAATTTGTAATGTTTAAAATGATTATGATACAACAAATATAACATTTTTATTGAAAGGTTGTTCATGAAAACGAAAAAAAAGTGCTCAGTTTTATATTTATTTTTTTCTTCTTCGGTTTAATCTTATTTAACTGACTTTCGAGACTAACCAATATAACTTAAGGCGTACTTTTGCCAACTAATATTGTAAATCGAAACATAATGGAAGCTAAAATTGTTTTTATTACCGGTGCCAGTAGCGGAATTGGTGAAGGTTGTGCCCGTAAGTTTGCAAAAGAGGGATGGAACTTGATTTTGAATGCACGCACCGTGTCGAAGTTGGAGGAACTGAAGGCTGAATTGGAAAAGATGTATGGTGTGCGGGTATATATACTTCCTTTTGATGTACGTGACCGGAAGCAGGCTGCTGCAGCTTTGGAATCTTTGCCCGAAGAATGGAAAGCGATTGATGTGTTGGTCAACAATGCCGGACTGGTGATTGGCGTGGATAAGGAGTTTGAGGGGAGTCTGGATGAGTGGGACATCATGATCGATACGAATATAAGAGGGTTGCTGGCTATGACACGCATGGTAGTACCCGGTATGGTGGAGCGCGGACGCGGACATGTTATCAATATCGGTTCTATTGCCGGTGATGCCGCTTATCCCGGAGGAAGCGTGTATTGTGCGACTAAAGCTGCTGTAAAAGCTCTGTCGGACGGTTTGCGGATTGACTTGGTGGATACACCATTGAGAGTAACGAATATTAAGCCGGGTATGGTGGAGACAAATTTTACGGTAGTACGTTATCGTGGAGATAAAGAGGCTGCTGATAATTTTTACAAAGGGATTCGTCCGTTGACGGGAGATGATATTGCCGAGACTGTCTATTTTGCCGCATCGGCTCCCGAGCATATTCAGATTGCGGAGGTACTTTTAATGCCTACTTATCAGGCTACGGGTACTATTTCGTACAAGAAAAAGACGGAATAGAGGTTTTTTTGCCGGATTTCTTTGCCGGATGATAAAATTTCTATTATTTTGTTGCCCGAAACTAAATGTAGATGGACAAGGATATAGAATTATTAATTAAAACAAGAGTATAGGATTATGAAAAAATTAGTCGTATTAGGAATGGGAGTATGCTTGGTGCTGGCTTTTGCATCTTGTAAATCCAGCGAAAGCGCCTATAAGAAAGCTTACGAGAAAGCAAAACAGCAGGAACTGGCGGAACCGCAGGTGGAAGCTCCGGTAGAAGTGACTCCGGTAGTGGCAGCTCCTGTGACAACACCTAAAGTGGCAGATACATCCGGCGTTCGCCAGGAAAAAGTTACAGTGGTTTCCGGCAATGAGGGATTGAAAGATTATAGTGTAGTGGCAGGTAGTTTTGGCGTTAAAGCAAATGCGGAAGGTCTGAAAGATTGGTTGGACGCACAAGGTTATCAGTCAACTATCGCATTCAATGCAGATAAGGCGATGTATCGTGTTATCGTAAGTTCATTTGCCGATAAAGCTGCAGCAGCTGAAGCCCGTGATGCTTTTAAAGCCAAGTATCCGAACCGTTCGGACTTCCAGGGAGCCTGGTTGCTGTATCGTGTTTATTGATTTCTTTTTGGTAATATATACTTGGAAAGAACAAATGTTGTTTCCAAATAAGAAGGCGGTAACTGGGAAGTTACTGCTTTTTTATTGAGAAAGGGTGAATGTCTATTTAGATATTTTTATCTTTCTACTAAAAGAAGTTATAAATGTCAGTGGGGAAACTTTTATAGCAAAGAAAGTTTTTACTTTTGTCAATTCTTAATTTGGAGAATTCACAGCCTTGATGGAAATGAGGTTTTAATAAAAGAATTAAATGGAACAAAAATATGTAATGGCTGCTATTGATGCGGCATTGAAAGCAAGTGAAGAAATACTGTCTATTTATGAGGATCCGGCATCGGATTTTGAAATAGAAAGAAAGGCCGATAATTCTCCACTGACAATAGCGGACAGAAAAGCACATGAAGCAATTGTTGCCGTTTTGAGCAAGACTCCTTTCCCGATCCTTAGTGAAGAAGGGAAACATCTGGATTATGAGGTCCGCCGTAAATGGGATACTTTATGGATTGTGGATCCTTTGGATGGTACAAAGGAATTTATCAAGCGTAATGGAGAATTTACAGTGAATATTGCTTTGGTGCAGGACTCGGTGCCTGTGATAGGGGTTATTTATGTGCCTGTAAAGAGAATGCTCTATTTTGCGGTTGAGGGTGTGGGAGCATATAAGTGTTCCGGTCTTGTCGGTCTGGAAGATGATACGGTGACATTGAAACAGATGATCGAAGATTCGGAACGGTTGCCGTTGGATGATCCTCGTGATCATTTCATAGTCGTTGCTTCCCGTTCGCACTTGTCGCCTGAAACGGAAGAATATATTGCAGACCTGAGGAAAAAGAAACGCGGTGGCATTGAGTTGATATCGCGTGGAAGTTCCATGAAGATCTGTCTGGTGGCGGAGGGAGAGGCTGACGTGTATCCGCGCTTTGCTCCGACTATGGAGTGGGATACGGCTGCCGGACATGCGATTGCACGTGCTGCCGGAATGGAAGTGTATCAAGCCGGAAAGGATGAGCCGTTACGATATAATAAGGAGGACTTATTGAATCCTTGGTTTATTGTTGAGCCCAAGAGAGAACACTAATTGATGTTTATATGACATTTGAAATTGTATTTGTACTATTGGCCCTATTAGGAATGGTAGCTGCCTTGGTTGCAGATAAGATGCGTCCGGGTATGATACTTTTTTCAGTAGTGGTATTATTTTTGTGTGCCGGTATTCTGACTCCCAAAGAGATGCTTGAAGGCTTTAGCAACAAAGGTATGATAACCGTTGCTTTGCTATTTCTGGTGAGTGAAGGGATCCGACAGTCGGGTACGCTGGGACAGGTGATAAAGAAGCTGTTGCCTCAGGGGAAGACAACGGTGTTTAAGGCACAGCT
>OGHC01000091.1_pt1 | contig 85846 bp, 95 predicted proteins | sample 1571381 | NCBI WGS metagenome assembly OGHC01 (sample SAMEA2581945, study PRJEB24529) | metagenome | biome: Human gut stool | place: China | collected 2011 | reverse complement strand
CGGAGCTGATATGCATAAATATAATACGTTATACACTCGTAAATTAAGTTGGCATATTTTGACCCCAACATCATTGTATAGAAATAATACGTCCTGTTTCAGCCATCGTTCTATGTGAGATTGAGAGCACCGTTCTGTCCTTTGACACATTTTTCAGTGCCTGTAAAACCGTCTTCTCCGTCTCGGCATCGAGATTAGCCGTTATCTCATCAAGCAGTAGGAGCTCCGGCTCTGCCGCCGCGGCTCTTGCAATTGAAAGAAGCTGCCACTGTCCCTGCGAGAATAATCCAGGAGTGCACACTGTATCATATCCGTTCCCAAGCTTCATTATCGTATCATCCAGCCCCGCCAGCCTTGCAGCAGCTTTTACGGCATCGTCCGTAATCGACTTGTCAAACAGCGTTATCTGCTCTTTTACCGTCCCCGGAACCATGTGGAATGACTGTTCAACATAGCCGAACAGTCTTCTTCTCCGGGAATCCTCAATAGTTGACGCTGGCATTCCATTTATGAGCACGCATCCGCTCTGCGGTTCATATAAGCCAAGCAGAAGCTTGAATATTGTACTTTTTCCCGCACCTGTTCTTCCTGAAAGTGTGGCCTGTTCTCCCTTTCTTATTGCAAAGCTCACATTGTCGAGAACCACATGCTCATCATAACCAAATGTGACATTCTTAAGTTCAACCACCGGTTGTCCATTCGATTCCTCCTGATTTTCAATGCTGTTTCCGGAAATATTTTCTCCTTTATCTTTATCTTCTTTTTCTTCGCTGTCAACACGCTCCACAAGCCTGCTTTTAGTACCATCGTACTTGTTCTTCTCAGAAAGCTCAAGGAACTCATTTATCCTCTTTATGCCGGCGAGTGCGGACTGGATTGTCTGTATTTCCATTCCAAGGCTCTCCACAGGTGAGAAAATCTCTGATATATAGTTGATTACAGCAACTGCTGTACCTGCAGACATTCCGAAGAACGCAAGCACACCCGTATTCCCGGACGCAGACAGAAGCATTACAACAGCCACAACCACAGCATTTAGTATCAGTATTATGGGTGAATATATCGCATCATAAAAGTTAGTTTTTTCCATCGCACTATAGCTCTGCCCGATATATGTGTCATACTTTTCCTCCATATACCGTTCCTTCCTAAGGCAGTGGATTGTCCTTATATTGTGAAGGGTCTCAGGTACATGACCGGAAGCCCTGCCTACTGCCCTTCTGTTTTCAAGCTGTGAGGCAAGCATGTTCTTCTGCACATATCCGGTAAACAGAAACAGCACAGGCAGCAGCAATAAAAGCACAATCGCAAGCCCCATATTTTTAACCCATATAACCACAATAATACTGATTATCCTACATGCGTCGGCGAACATGCTTATGATTCCCGATGTGAACAGATTCTCAACTGTATCGACATCACCGACGAACCTTGACACAAGATTTCCCGGTTCCTGCCTGTTGAGCTCATCCGCCGACAGCTTTATAAGCTTTTCCATGAGGCTGCTTCGCACAGCATGTGTTATCTTCTGTCCAAATACGGTGAGAAGTCCCTCCCTTGCCGATTCCATAATACCTGTCATCGCAAGCATAATAAAATAAAAAACAACCATCCTAAGCGGAAGTGTGCTTCCTGTTGTCAATGTATCGACTATATCTCCAAGTACAAGCGGTGGGATCAGCGCCAGCACTACCGCGCCCACAACCGCAATTAAAATGCCTGCGGAAAGAAAACCATAGCCTGTTACTGTATGTAAAATAATGCTTCCAACATGTCCGCCCTTTTTTCTGTCATTTTCACCAGGCTTCATCCATACCGCCTCCTTTCTGGTCATTATAAAGCTTCGCATATTCAGGCACTCTGTGCATAAGCTCTTCATGCGTGCCTACCTCCGCTCTGCCGTTCTCAAGCCATATAATCTTATCCAGCTCCGGAAACATATACAGTCTGTGTGAGATAAGAAATACTATTTTATTCCCGGACATACTCCTCAGGTTATCATACACCTGTTTTTCCGTGTTCTTGTCAAGTGCTGAGAATGGGTCATCTAAAATCATGACCGGTCTTTCGTGACATATAGTTCTTGCAAGTGCCAGTCTCTGTGCCTGGCCGCCGGACAGCCTTACACCACCTGTTCCAACCATTGTGTTCACCCCGGCTTCCATTGCTGCCACCTCACCATCGAAGCACACCTTCCCAAGAAGCTCCTTCTCGTCACTGTCATCGCCAAGAAGTATATTGTTCTTTATAGTATCCGCAAACAACTCCGTGTCATGCCCAAGATATCCTATCATGCCCGCGCGCTCCACATCAGTAAGCTGCGAAAGCTCCCTGCCGTCAAGCTTAATGCTGCCATCATAAGGGTACTCACATAAAAATACCTTTCCAAAGGTCGATTTGCCGCATGCCACAGGTCCTGTTATACCTATCATCTGTCCAGGCTGTGCCTTGAAGGATATTTTTTCAAATATCTTTTCATCGTCCGCCATATTAGGATATCTGAAGCCAAGCTTATTCACATCCAGCTCCTTAACAGCTGCTTTATCCGCCTGTATCACATTTCCGGCGCCGGCTTTGCTCTCCTCATTTTCCTCTTCACGCTTCATAAGCGGCTTGATTCTCTTCCATGATACCTGTGCCTTATGAACGGCGTTAAAAAGCTTAGCCGCTTTTGATGACTTCACCGACAGCTTGGTAAAGCATGACAAAAATGTGGTGAATGCCGCGATATTCCATATCTTCCAGCCTGTGCCAAGAACATTTTCCCCGCCAAAATACAGAATGAAAATAACTCCTATCATAGAAATAACCCTGTACAGCGGAGTCATCATCGTGTTCCATATATTTGCCTTCACCGCCGCCTTCTCATACGCCGACAGCCTGCTCTCATAATCGTTTCTTCTCTCCTCCTCACAGCCAAACACTCGGTAGGTTATGGCATTTGAAGCCCTGTCAAGCGTCGCATCACTCAGTATTCCCGACTGCTTCTTGTAAGCCACTCCCGTACGCTGAACCACAACCTTCATCTTCTCTGCAACAACATAAGAAATCGGAGGGAACACAAGACTTATGATTGCCAGTCTCCAGTCATACCACAAAAGCATACCCATATAGGCTGCCATCGCAACTCCGGTATCAAAAATCTCTGTTGTGAACTTTCTCATACCTTCCGCGCAGTCATCGACGTCAAGGATTGCCTTGGTCATGACATTTCCAACGCCCTCCTCATTTATCTCCTGCCTGCTCTTTCTCACAAGGCTTCCATACAGCACATGCTTCATCCTTCTGTTGACATTGTTCGCAAAACGTCTCACATAAAAACGCTTAATATACCTTGAACCCTGCACTATTCCTGTGACAACCACGTAGACAAGCACAAGGATGAGCATGTCATTAAAGCACTTCCTTCCGCCAAGAATGTCCACAAGGCAGCCTGTCATAAGACCCTCAAACCACGGACCCGCAAGAAGTCCCAGATTGTACACAAATCCCGACACCGTCACCGCTGTAAGAACTCCCCACTCAGCCTTAAAATAAGAACTTATCCTGTCTGCGTTAAAATTATCAGCATCAAAATTTTCTTTTTTCATAAGTCCTTTCTTCCTTGTCCTATTACTAAAAAAGATGTACTATCAACCAACCAGATGATAGTACATCTTTTTTATAATGTCAATCTATGATATAACGCAATTTACAGCTTGAACCTTATAGCTATTACTTCGCAATAATCTCCATGAGCTTGTTGCTTCTCTCGATAAATGCACTCATGCGCTCCGGCTTAAGAGGTGCGTGTGCAAGCTCTGCAAGATCATATAACTGCTCACAGAAAATTGCTGTGTTCTCTCCCTCCGGATTAGCCTCAACATACTGTACAAGTGGGTGCCTTGCATTGAGGACAAGTGTCTGTCCCTCCTGTCCGAACATTGAAGGATCCATGCCATACAGACCATACATCTTCATCATATCCTGCATACGCTTTGAATCCTCGGACATGGTAATCATTGAAGCAATCGACTCATTCTTCAGTTTTTCAAGCTTGACAGCAAGCTTATCGTTGCCAAGAGCCTTCTTAAATACTTCTGAGAGCTTGTCCTCTCTATCCTTGAGCGCCTTAGCCTCGTCCTCTGTCTGCTCCTCCTTAAAGGTCTCTGTAAGGTCGGAATCAATACTTAAGAACCTGACACCCTCATTCTTCTGCTCAATATGATTGATGAATGCCGAATCAATGTTGTGTGTGAGTATAACAGCGTCTAAGCCTGCCTCCTTAAACATCTTTATATACTGACCCTGCTCTGTCTCATTCTTTACATAGAATACAGTGTTCTCATGCTTCTCCTTGTTCTCCTCAAGGCACTCAGGAAGTGTGAGATACTTGCCATCAAGGTTCTTAAAGAGGATATAATCCTTCATCTTATCATAGAACTTGTCATCCTTTAAGCAGCCGTACTTGATGAACGGGTTAATGTCATCCCAGTACTTCTCATAGCTCTCCTTCTCAGTCTTGTACATACCGGCGAGCTTGTCGGCAACCTTCTTGGTGATATAGTCGGAAATCTTCTTTACAAAGCCATCATTCTGAAGTGCACTTCTCGATACATTAAGAGGAAGATCAGGACAGTCGATAACACCCTTTAAGAGCATAAGGAACTCAGGAATAACCTCCTTAATGTTATCAGCGATGAACACCTGATTGTTATAAAGCTTTATTGTTCCCTCTATTGTATCATACTCAGTATTTAACTTAGGGAAATATAAGATACCCTTTAAGTTAAACGGATAGTCCATGTTAAGGTGAATCCAGAAAAGCGGCTCCTTGTAGTCCTTAAATACCTTGCGGTAGAACTCCTTATACTGCTCCTCTGTGCAGTCATTAGGATGCTTTGTCCAAAGAGGTGTTGTATCATTTATAGGAACCGGTCTCTTTACAATCTTAAGCTTCTTAGAAGCCGGAACTGTCTCAACTGTCTCCTTTGTTCCATCCTCCTTCTCAATCTCCTCCGTCTTAGCTTCCTCAACGATTGTCTCCACAACCTTATCTGTGTCAAGAAGCTCATCCTCGTTGATTGTCTGGTACTGCTCACCTGCGTCCGCATTCTCAACATATATCTCAACAGGCATGAAGGAACAATACTTCTCTATAACTTCCTTTGCACGGTACTCATTGGCGAACTCATTGCACTCCTCAGACAGATAGAGAGTAATCTCAGTACCTCTTGTTGTCTTAGTACCCTCTTCCATATCATACTCTGTACCGCCATCGCACTCCCAGTGAACAGGCTTAGCTCCCTCCTGATATGAGAGTGTGTCTATTGTGACACGGTCAGCAACCATGAATGCCGAATAGAAACCAAGTCCGAAATGTCCGATAATCTGATCCTCGTTAGCCTTGTCCTTGTACTTCTCAAGGAATGCCTCAGCTCCTGAGAAAGCTATCTGGCAGATGTACTCATTGACCTCGTCTGCAGTCATACCAAGACCATTGTCGATAAACTTGATTGTCTTATCCTTAGCACTTACAATAACCTTAACCTGATACTTGTTGTCCTCCGGCGCACTGTACTCGCCCATGAGTTCAAGCTTCTTAAGCTTCGTTATTGCATCACAACCATTGGAGATAAGCTCTCTGTAGAAAATATCATGGTCTGAATATAACCACTTCTTGATTATAGGAAAAATATTGTCACTGTTAATTGATAAACTACCATGTGTATTAGCCATTATCATAACCTCCGTATACTGAATCCATCATTTTTTTATTTCACAATTTTATATAGCTGCACCTTATTTTAGCACTCTCAAGCTGCAACAGCTATATAGTAATACCTATTTTTGTAAATGTCAACACTTTTTAGCACTCATTTATCGCGACTGCTAATAATTTTATATTTTTTTAATATTTTCCCAATATATTGCCTTGTTTAATACACAATTTTGTCTTATACTTAACATAAAAATAATTTTAAAGGATTGACAATGAACAAGGATTTAGAATTTATCGATATTGACTTAGATAACAGCAGCACAAAGCCTGCCGTAAAAGGAACCTCACAGAATAAAAATAATAGAAATAATGTATATAATGTAGACAATTTGAACAGTTCCGGCATTTCAGACAATGCAGGTAATTCAGATAATATAGATACCGTAAATAATGCAGACAACAGCTACAACGCAAATACTGTAGATGACTATAACAGCGGATCAGATGACGATTTCCATTATAAAATATCAAATGAAGCCCTTGAGGAGACGGAGGATACAGATACATATGATACCGACGATACACCTGATGATGCAAAAAAGAAGAGCCGCAAATCACATATCATGCGTGAGATAGCCAGCTACATATTCATTGTGGCGGCAGCATTCGCACTTGCCTGCCTGTGTAACCGCTTTCTGATAGTCAACGCAAGAATTCCTTCCGGCTCCATGATTCCCACAATCACTCAGGGAAACAGAATCATAGGCAACAGACTTGCATACATAAAATCAGAGCCACGCCGTGGTGATGTTGTAGTCTTCTACTACCCTGATGATGAATCGCAGAAATTCATCAAGAGAATCATCGGTCTCCCCGGAGAAACCATTTTCATTTCCGATGGTATTGTATATATTGACGGACAGCCTCTTGATGAGAGTGCATATCTCACTGTGGAGACCTACGGTGTGAGCGGTCCATTCACAATTCCCGATGACTGCTATTTCATGATGGGTGATAACCGCAACAGTTCAAACGATTCGCGTTTCTGGACAAATCATTTCGTACATAAGGATAAGATAATAGCCAAGGCTCTTTTCTGTTATTATCCTTCATTCCACGCAATTCACTAGGCATATTACCTATCAGATGTACAGCCAACAAAATATATAAGCTATGGCAAAAATAACCTGCCCACAATAACATAGGCAGGTTATTTTCATTAATATCATTTTTCTTACATAATGCATTTGTAAACGCATATTATGATTCGTTAATGTCATTTTAAGCTACAATGCATGTCTTAACACATGTCAATTCATAGTGTCCTTCAGTATCCTTATTCCTGTGAACTGAGCTTCTCCCATTGTCTGTCATCTATAATCAGCTCAACGCCATCCGAAAAATCTCCAAGGTGTTTTTCAAACTGCTCATTGCGCCTTTTCTGAATTATGCTCTCCGTCTGGCTCTCCGCCTTCCCTGTGACATTGTCATCTATGCAGTAAATCAGATACCAGCCATTATTACAGCTTACAATATCGCTAATCTGTCCGGTGTCAAGATTAAAAGCCGCATCCTCAAAGCTCTTTTCAAGTTCTCCCCGCCCTATCTGTGCAGTGTAATCAGGAATATCACTGTACTTAGAAACCAGTGCGGTAAAATCCTCCCCCGCTTGAAATTCCTCAAGCGCTTTCTCAAGCTTCTCTACCTTAGAAGAAGCATCCCCTGATTTATCAGAATATATGTACTGTATCCTGATAACACGCGCTTCATCTACACTCACCTGCGTATCTACACTTCTTGTAAGCTCATCATACACCTTATCCGACAGAACCATCATCGCAAAAAGCTTCCTAAGCTCATCCCTTTTTATATAAGCTATATCCTCTGAATGTTCATCATAAAAAGCATCCGCCCGGGCTGTGCAGTCTGCCAGCTCCGAATCACTCAGTGCGATATGCTTATCATCGGCAAGCATATTCACAAGCACAAGCCTGGCTGCCATATCTAAGACCATATTATCGACATGAGCTTTAAAAGAACGATTTGCAAGCTCCATAGTCCAGATATCGGACGTAAGTGCATTTTCATATCCGGTTCTGACAGCCTCAAGGAGCACCCGCACCTGAGCAGATGTTATATACTCATCCCCGCCTCTTATTACAGCTTCATCCCCGGAGCCGGTTGTAAGTGTAAATGTATATCCATTTATAGTCGCCTTGGCTCTGCCTGAACTGCACCCACAGCTGCAAAATACAATGAATATAAGGATACACAGCCATAATCGTACTCTTATTCTAGCCTTCAACATAAAGATATCTGCCATCCGGCAAAACAAATACTTCTAATGCATCGGAAGCATCCCCCATCTCCTCGTCATCTATTCCCTCTTCTCTCCAGAAGTCCCTAAGCTCCTTCTCAGAATTAAAAACCTGTGCAAAACAATCCTCAAGGAATTCCATTGCCTCATCCACCGTCTCCGCAACAGGCTCATCAAAAAGCCTGCCCTGATCCTTTAAAAATACCTCTGCACACATTTCATCAATCTCGTTCATATTAAAACCTCCACATTTTTTACTTCTCAAGTTCTTCAATTATAGCAATCAGGCTGTCCTCAACGCACTCTGTCTCATACTGTGCGTATTCCTTTACCTTTTCTACAGCCTGCTTCATGACAACAGGATGACCGACAGCCTGAAACATTTCTATGTCATTGAAATTATCTCCGAATGCAACGCACTCTTCAGCATCAAAATGCATAAGACGCTGTATCGTTTTTATAGCGCTGCCCTTATTAACCCCTTGTGCCGTGTAATCAAGCCACTGCTTTCCCGACACGCATGCCTGTGCACGTCCGGCAAATTCATTAAGAAAAAAATCCTGCGAATTCTGAATCCCGGAAGGGTCATATACAGATATCTTCACATAATCCTCTCTTATATGCTCTAAATCATCCACCAGACATATATCATTCCTCACAATATCTCTCATTCTGACAAGATATGCCTCCGACTTAGGCTTAAGGTACGAAGTCCTCTCCCCTGAGACAAGCACCTCGCACTGTCCAACCCCGGTTATAGCTCTTATAATCTCTCTGCCAAGCCCGGTATCCATAGGAGTCTTATCAACAAGCTTATCCTTATATATGATGACTGAACCATTTTCACAAATATACATCACATCATCCGCCACACCGCCAAAAAGCCTCTTAAGATTCGGATATTGCCTTCCACTAGCTGCACAAAAAATAATTCCATTGTCATTAAGTCTCTTTATAAGCGGTATGAGTTCCTGTGACACCTTCTGTGCACCATTTAACAAAAGTGTGCCATCTAAGTCGCTCGCAATAAATTTTATTCTTTTCTCTTTCACTTTAAAACCACCTGTACTGCATTATTTCCCGATAATCAGAAAATGCATTCCCTCATAATTCTTCCTATCGGAAGCCCGACAACGTTGTTATAATCCCCATCAATCTTTACAATAAATTCAGCAAACAAGCCCTGAATTGCGTAGGCACCAGCTTTAACCGGTGTACTTATATGCGATATAAAACCAGACTTGTCCTTGAATCCCGATTTAATTAATATAACACTACTTGTTTTTGTATGCAATATCCGTTTTTATTTATATAATTACCCTATCGTAATAAAATCAAAGGAGATATCTATATGAATGTACCAGAAAAAATAATGAACAGCATTATAATGTCCATGAGCACTCACCTTGAACCTGCTGCCCTGTCAATCCTTAAACTGAAAAAGAGGGCAGCCGTAGCCACCCTCACATTGTTGCACCGGTGCAACCTTATATAAGTCTGTTTACCTCAACCCAGAAGCTTACCTGTCCCGGCACTCCTACCCTTGCAAGACTATTAGTCATACGAATCCGCCCATTGCGGATTGTGTTGTCCCATGTGTAATACGTGCCGCTTCTCCTGCCGATACTCGGTCCTTTTTCAGTGCCATACACAGGCACATTATTAAGTGTATACCTATCACCTGCTGTCGGCGTCTTGACGCTAGTATCAGTGCTAAGTCCAATATCAGCCAGTGACACCCAGAAGCTCACCTGCCCCGGCACTCCTACCTTGTTGACTGCATTGGTGAGCCTGATACGTCCGTTCTTCGGGTTGCCGTCCCATGTGTAATATGTGCCACTTCTCAAGCCGTATGAGCCTAGTGAAGCTTCAGAGGCATACGCCTGAACATTTTTAAGTTCAACCTTGATTCCTGCCTGAACACTTGTTGTTGAATGTTCCGGCTCCGACTTATCTTCCTCAAATTCTACCCCTGCATATACAAATCCGACAAGCGGTCTATTCTCAGAATATGTATATCCTGACATCTTGGTTAATGTTGATAAATAAAACTCATGTCCGCCATATGCGCTCTGCGACACAACTATGTCTCCATTCGCCTTGATTTCCTCCACAACAGCAACATGTCCGGCGCCGTCGGCACTGTTATGTGTATTGCCGGCACGCCACACAACCACGGCTCCAAGTTTAGGGGTGTTGCCTACCTGTAAACCATTTGCCTTGGCCTTATCATACCAGTCCTCTGCATTGCAGGCCGGAAGCTTCCAGTTAACTTTATTCTCACCGCGAAGCTCAAGAAGGCGCCCCTGAGCATAGCCAACGCAATTAGGCAACACATAGCCTGTCTGCTGATCAATCGGTATACATGTATTATAGCCGCCCTTGTTATAATTGATAAACCTCTTATCCGATCTTGATGGTGCTGTGGTTCTCTTGTTGAATCTCATAATCATTTACTCTCCTTCTCATCATTTTTATTGTTCTCAGGTAAACTAACCTTATCTTCCGTGTATGATTTTATATTTTTAACCAGTGGAATTAAAAATGCCGGAATAGATATTCCGACATCAACCAAATTCTCCAATATGCTAATCAACTCATTGCACACAATCCACACAGCTACAACGCATGCCACCAAAAACGTAAATGGTAATTCATACCCCAATGTGCTTGCGGCATATTTTATCAGGCAGTCGATTATAGCTCCGACAACAACCAGAAGCCACATTGCCACCTTCTTCGTCAAACCCCTTATGCTCTTATAGGAGCTTATTTTACCATCTGCCCTATGTGCTGCCGCCATCAGTCCGGTTATGTAATCTATGACATTACAGCCAACCATCAGCAGGACCGGCACATATAATATTCCAAGCATTGACGATAATATACTCCCCGCCGTTGTTATTAACATTTTTAAATGATTATTTTGCATATTCATACCCTTTCTATTCTTAAATAATTTATTATTTTACTATTTTCTTTTCGAGTTCAGCGACCTTACTGCTCAACTCCTGTATTGCCTTAACAAGATACGGAATCAAATGTGTATCTTGCACCTGCAGCAGTTCATCATAGCCCATCTGTTCCTTGTCCTGAGGCACCGCTAAAACACAATCTGGTATTACATTCTGAAGTTGCTGTGCGATATAGCCCAGATTACTGTGTTCACCATATTTTTCATCAATAAAATCATATTCACACATTTCTATTTCATTGATGCACTCAATGGCGTTGAGTTTACTTCTCTTGACATTTTTCTTAAGGCGGGCATCAGAAAAAACTGAGACCCCAACAATAAAGTTACCCTTCTCGCCCGAAAATAATATATTGTCACTATTTTTAAATATTGTTATTTTAGCAACTGAGTAAAAAGTATTATCATTGTAACTCATCAGCGTGTAGCCTACCATGTCATTGCCAATATAATTAGATAAACGCAAACTTTTTCCATCCCAGACAATAGCTAATGTGTTATTGCTCAGTTTTTTTTGCAAATCCTTAATATAATCGTAAATTTCTGTTGCAGTCCAACTATGTGCGCCATCATCAATGCCACCATGTGTATGTGCCGCCGGGTTAAATGTACTTGGAATATTGTTTAAATCATTATATGACCCACTGAATGCAACCGTCTTTAAGTCCGCCAGCCACTTAACAATTTTTCCCACAATTGCCGAGAGCTTCTCCCCCGACGTAGGCTTTTCGCGCGTAGATTCCGTAAACGTCACAGTTGTATTTGACGCATCGCCCGTCTTCGATACTGAGCCATTCCACTTCTCACGTTCCTGTGAAGTGATATGTATTGTGCTGTTATCTACATGGGTGTCAAGCTCTGACTGATTGGCTTTTTTGCCCACTGCCGCATCTAGCGCATCCATAACGGACTCATTTTCTTTTATCGCGTCCGCCACCTCTTTAAGTGTGTCCAGCGATTCAGGAGCACCACCTATAAGGTCTGCCACCTTTTTATCAGCATAAGCCGTCGCTTGACGGTACATTCCGTCGGTATAGGTCTTTGACGCACTCAATGAATTATCCCAAGCCTCTATCTTGTCATCTGTGACAAACCGATGGTTCGCATCCGATGTTATCATTCCGGCCGGGTGTGTATCCGGATGAACATAGTTGTTCGCATGCTCCTCTATTCCGGCAAGCTTGTCCTTATCAGCCTTCGTTGTGTGAATCACTGTATCTGCTTTATGATTGAAGAACTGCATGATAACCTTATATATTTTACTTAAGATTGTTCTCAGGCTTTCACCGCTTGCGATATTATCGGTTGCATCACCGGCAGTCTCATCAAGCGTGGCTACCGTATCTGATATATCACCGCCTGATATATCGACTTTCTTTTGCTCCAGCTCATCAACCGCATTCTCAAAGTCATCATAAGCCACATATAGAATACTTGGTTGAGATACAGTAATGTTTTTAACGTCACTGACCAGCAGCGAAAGTCTTATTCTCTTCTGTGTTTTCTCTGCTCCTGTTGTCGATACTATGCACTGCGCATCGCTGCCACAGTTATCATACACATACAGCTTCTCACCATCATCAGTTGTAACGATGATGCCTATCTCACGCATGTAATAATCATAATCAACATCCGGTAAATCCGCTGTCAACATACAGCCTGCATCTGTGGTGTCGATTTTCAAATCTGTTAATTCATATAACTGATGTACCAATCGATTTACGGTGCTGAAATTCCCCGGCGGGTTCCCATCACCCACAACGATAGATTTAAAATTCAGGTGTTTATCAGTCTGGGCTTTATTAAGCGCAGCTCTTCCTTCCACCGTAAGATTTAAGCCTGTCCATGCCATACTCACACTCTCCTTTGCTCAATTGTTATAATGTCCGCATCCTGTAAAACCGCTCCGAAATACGAACCTCCCTCAATAACACCCTCATATACCAGCTCAATAACCATATTCAGCGGAACCAGTCCGGACAAAATATATTTTATGTTCTCGTCCTCGCTGTCATCCGTTGTGAACACTGTAAGCTTAAGTGTATATGATGTATTAAAACCAGCCGTATCCAGCTCAAAGTTGTAGGCGCCTTTTAATGCCTGTGCCAGCCTTTCAGAAAGTGTTCTCACCGTGTACGGAAGCTTGTTAAACCATCTGCTCTGCACGCGCAGCCTCCTCGTTTCCAGTGATTCATCTGCTCCCTTTACAATTCCCAGCAGCCTCTCAAAGTGCTCAATTCCGCTCTCGTCTGCCGTTGTGATGAAACGATTCTTGAATACATTGTCTGCCGCAATCCACAATACATTAAATTCCTCATTCTCAGCATTAAGAGCCTCCGTCATCTGCCTGTAGGGCTGCATAAAAGGCGGAATGTACTGTGTAAGATTAACTTCCCGCACCATCCGCCACCTCCTCTAATACCGGAATTTCATATTTATCAAGAATGAGGTTTTCAGCGTTGCCGTTAAGATGAGTTGAAGATATATCAGCAATGCCCTTTACTGACAGTATACGCGCCTCAATCTGGCTCACACGTACAGTTGTCGACTGTGAATCAGCCCATGCCTGCCTCAGCTCAAGGAAATACTCTTTTACCGTATCCTGAATATTCCCTTTGAGGCTCTCAAAGCTGTACCCTGCATCAAATGTCAACTCCGTGGTTATGTTTATACCCACCGTCTGTGCGGACACAACATTTACCACATGTCCTATCGGAGCAAGACCGTAACCCTCTCCGGCATTCTGTTCCGGGTCGATAATCCCTTGTACTGTCCTGACAAGCGTATCACTTGCCTCACCGTAATCATCTGAATCAACAATCACCACTTTCACAGTTCCGCCCACGGTAAGCTTCTTGTCAAGCGCCGCTGTATAAACAAGCGAAAGCCATTTTTTCACAACGTCCGGAACCCCGGAAAGCGTGTCATACCATGCCTGTACCTCAGCGTCCGGTATCAGCTTGGCAGGTCTTATATCATCATTCCATGCGCGTTCTACCTTGACGGCGCCAACTCCGTCAATAGCCTTAATCTTGGCGATGTAGTCCGCCTGATTGCCACCGAATGACTGAGCATTGAAGCTGTCGAAATATCTCTTCCTGAAACTCTCTGTGTCCTCCTCATCCTCGCCCGGAATAAGTATCTGTGTAAGCTCTGCCGTCTTAAGTCCCGGAATATATTCCATAGGAATCATGTTCGTAAGGTATCTGTTCCCGTCTGTCCCGGCAGTTTCACACTGCACCTTATAAGCTCCGGGCGATATCTGTTCCAGGACAACATAATTCATGTCACCTATATTGAACCTCTTACCTGTGACATCAATGTTCTCCGGAGTGAATAGCCCTTTCAGTACTGCTTTTGTTGCCGGCTCCGGTTCCAGTCCTCTGTCCTTTGCCAGAAGAAGCAGATTTTCTCTTGCCGCCGTATCGCCATAAGAATTTCTTATCAGATACTCCAGTTCAATATAAATGTTCTCCAGCTCTATCGCAGCCGCACTGTGCGCATCATATATAAGTGAGCTTGGGCGCTTGTCAAGCTTATCCGGTACACGGTTCAACATCCTTCTAAGAATATTGTCATGTGTCTGGTCCTCATACACTTATACCTTCACCTCCTTGTCTGCTTTTATATCGCCATACACCGTATTTACTACGAATGAAGCATGTATAACACCCTTGATACCGGTGTCAAACTCAAAATCCGAAACTCCGGTCACTCTGGTATCAACAGTCAATGCTTCACATACCCTTCTCTCAAGCTCCGGGCACACATAGGTTACCGGCTCTCCATACAAGTCCATAGTCTCTATGCCATACCACCATGGATATATAACATACTGATACCTCTCTGTATTCAGCATCCTGAATATTGACTGTTTTACCGCCTCGGCTCCATCAGCAAAACCGCTGATTTCCCCATCTGCAATGTGCAGTCTATATGTGAGATCCGGCTGTTCCTCAATCTCAAAATCCTGTTCCAGAAATCCTGCAGTTGCCGGAATCATACACTATCACCTACCCTGTCAATAACAATAAACTTCTGTCCCCCCTGCTGCCTTGCAATTATCACACTCTCACCCTTTTTCAAACCGTTGTGCACTGTCAGCTTCTTCTTACCTGTAAGCTTATGAGAGTGTCCGTCCGCGCTTTCTGTAATCAGGTCAACATCAACACTGAGGCTGTAATCAGTGACCTGCCGCGTCAATATCAACTGCTTTTCACCAAGCACCATCCTCTGTTCAACATTTATTCTTAGCGGATGTGAACTCTCCACCTCGCCGAAATATATATTCATCGGCTTTGAGGAAGCGACCGCCTCAAGAGCTGCCTTTTTTATCATTGCAACAAGCCCTGTAACATCAGGCAATAAACTCACCACCTCTCAATGTCAAATCCATTCTGTGCTCGCCGTCATTATAGGTGTGGCGGCACTTCTCCACCAGCATAAAATTCTTTACTTTCACGTCTCCCAGATTCAGATTGACAACAATCATTGAGCCTGCCCTCACGCGGTTATCTCCAAGAGCATTGGTAATTCTAAGGTTACGCGTCTTTTTATTGTAGAGCGCTAACAGCGCATCTGCCTTTGCCTGTCCGTTCTCGCCTTCCTGAAGCGTATCGAAATATTGCAGAACACCCCATCTGTTTATATTTGAACTGTCCTGTGCAATATATACCTCGCGGTTTCCTGTATCCTCATTGTCATAGGTTAGCTTTATTTTATTATATGTGCTATCATCTATTGATGAGGTGTACTCGAAGTTCTCACCAGTCTCCTCATCCACAACAAAATACGCTCCGGCATCACCGACATACATTGCTTCAAGACTTCTGAGTGTGAGCCTGCCGAAATCATCATACAGGACATACATCATTCCTGTGTTCATCAGCGTTATGTCCAGAGCGTTCGCTATCATCTCAAACAATGAAGTATTCTCCTCCACCCTCGACTCAATCACATAGCCTGTATCATCAAGAACTCCGGGGTTAAGCGAATAATCGTCTGCAAGAGCTTTAACAAACCCGGACGCAGTCATATTCTCATAAACCCTGGTGTCTTTATTTTTAAGATATCTGAGCTGGTCATAAGCTGTAACGGTAATTATTCCTTCCTTGTCCCGCTGCTGCTTAAATACGAAGCCGTAAAAGACATTATCTCCATCAACGCGGAGGCGGACAGCACTTCCTTCCGAAAAATCAAGCATATCATCCTTGATGACTTTGAATACAAGCTTTCCCGGTGTGTCCTTTCGCTCCGTTGACCACTCTATGCCTTCCTGAACCGCTGGCTGGTACACTTTAGTACCTGTATCATTGCCTATCAGTAATTCAACACTCATATCTCCTCCTACACCGGAATTATCAATTTCTGTCCCGGCATAATAAGATTAGGATTCCCACCTATAATGCTTTTGTTGGCATTATAAATATCAATATATCTCTTATCATCACCGTAGAAGCGCCTTGCGATGGCACACAGGCAGTCCCCGCTTTTTACCGTGTAGCTCTGAGCGGAGGATGGTGCAGGTGAGTTGTTCGTCTCACGTTTCGGCTCAACACTTGCCCGCGGCTTTCCGGAGGCGAGCTGGACATTTATCTGCTTGGTTCCATAATCTCTGTACTGTTTTAATTTAAGCTGCACTTCAAAATCAAAACCATTCTTAGCCGATTCGGTAATCTTATAGTCCTCAAGCGACACCTTGATATTAGTACTCAGAAGCTTCCTTCCTGATGGCATACGGCGGCACACAATAAACTGGAACGGCTTAAGGCTGTTTTTTAGGTTCTCAAATATGTCAAAGAAATATCCCGCCTCCCTAAATCCATCCTTATAGACAGCATAAGGATACTTACTCTGTGGAATCTCTACTGTAAAATCAATATCTGTCAATCCGGCTTTTTTTAATATGTTAATCTCCCCATCATTTATCAATGTGACTGTCTTATTATTTCCATTGACCTTCGTTGTTATCTTCTCCGGAGGAACCGGAAGGAGACAGTTACCAAGATACACGTCATATCCCATTTACTGATGTACCCCCTCTGCCATAATCTCTGCTGCCTCATTCACGGCATCCGTAAGCTCTGTCACGAAGCCGTCGATATCGCCGCCATTGTTTACTGTGTTCTGCATTCCTGACATATCAATATGAATTTCTGCTGTAGTAAACCTGTTTACAGTCTCCTGCTCAGCTATATCCCTGAGATACTTTAAATTCTCCTTGGTAATGTCAAGCGAATCCTTGATGTCACCGGTATCATCGGCAATGCTCATAATTCCATCACCGATACCATTTGATATTGCATCGGAAAATACACTGTCATACTGGCCTGCATCCGGAATCTCTATCTTGCCGAATACGTCCGACAGGCTAAAGCTGTCAATCTTATCGGCTATGCCGTCGCCCCATGCCGCACCGGAATTAAACGCATCGGATACCCAGCCGTCATGGAACGCATCAAACGTGTTGAAGCCTTCATTGAACGCCTCACTTATGGATTGATACTCCTGTTTACTTCCGGCAGCCTCCGCTGCCCTGGCTGCATAGTCATCCGCAGCGTTTGTTATTCCTGAATAATCAAAACTGACAAAAGGAAGCTTGTTGAGTGCTGCACATATTCCCTGAACCACTGTTATCACATCTGAAAGCAGTCCGTAAAACCAAGACTGTACATCAGAAATGCTGTTATGGAATGCGGTCTTTATGTTGCCTCCTAATGCACTTACACCATTTCCTACACCAAGAAATACATTCGCTGCAACCTTAAGCAGATTCCATAAGAACTGAATCGCAACATTGATTCCTCCTGTCATCACCCCTAAGCCGGACGAAGCGACACCTGTTGTCTTTGCGATGGCGGAACAGATCGCGTAGAGTACTGCCACAATCGCTATAAGTGCTATGACAATCCATGTGACAGGACATGCAAGCAACGCTGTGTTAAAGCCCATCTGTGCCGCTGTTGCCTGTGCCGTTGCCGAAGCTTCCGTTCTGGTGGCTGCCGCATGAGCGTATGAAGCAATACATGCCACAACCTTTGCCGCCTTGCCTGCAAACTCCGCCGCACTCACTATTCCAAGATAAGTGGCATATACTGCCAAAGCTCCAATAATACCGTACACGATAGGGCTTATCACTGACCAGTTATCGGCTGCGAAAGCTGCGCCCGACGCCATTAAGTCAAACACATTCACCGCCACGCTTGCCAGTGTTCCCATTGCGTTTATGGCTTTATCTGACAGGACATTGAAAGCATTGCTGTTCGCGGTATCGTTGATTCTCTGTAATACAGTCCTGAACGTCATCATTGCGGTATTCTGCATTCTTGTCCATGCCTGTCCCCATGTCATCGGCATGTCATTAAAATTGGAGTTAATCTCATCCGATGCCGTGAATATTGCAGTTTTTACTATATCCGCTGAGATAAGTCCCTCCGCAGCGATATCCCTTATGTGTCCCATGGCATTGGTCGACATCTCCTCATAAGACACTCCTATAGCCTCTGCCATCTGTCTTGCAACACTCTCGTTGTTCTGTATGTACGATGCAATATTCTGAATCAGGTTCGGCGCCTGCTCAAATATACTGTTAAGCTCATCACCGCGCAGTACTCCAGAACCAAGTGCCTGTGAAAGCTGCAGCATTGCATTGGAAGCCTCCTGCGTGGAAGCTCCGGCAATCGTCATCTGCTTCTGAATAAGATTCGCAAACGCAACCACCTCCGTTGTGCTTCCAAACGCACTCCCGGCATTATTTCCGAAACGTGCCACAACATCTGCCATATCACTGAATGAACCTCTGGCATCCTGAGCAGCCGCATAAGTCATGTCCACAAGCTCATCTGTTGTCTGTAAACCATCATTCATCATATTAAGACGTGTGGTTGTCTGTACAAGATCATCTGACAGACTGATAACCTTCCCGATACTCTGGACACTCACATAAGCGGCAACAGCACTTTTAATGGTATTAAAAAGCTCGTCCGCGTCCTGTGTGCCGCTCTTTATCTGCTGATTGAAGGCTCCCTGCTCGTCGACATTATCACGTATATACCGCTCAGTGTTACCGATTGTCTGAGACAGCTTAAGATATGACCCATTCGCTGATGACACGTCCATGTTCTGCATCGCTTCATTAAGTTCACTCTGCGATAACAAGGCTGCTGCCAACTGGGTTCTGAGCTGTTCAAGCTCTGCATTGGCTGTTTCCGTGCCAATATTAACCCGGTTGTTTTCTATCTGCTGTATACGCCCCTTTATCATGTCAATACGCACTGCCATGCTGTTGAGATTCTGAAATGCTTCCGGCGGAAATATGTTCGTGTTGTACGCCTGCTTGGCAATGCTGTCCTGTGTGCTGCTTAGCTGCTCAAGCATTGAGTTCGCGCTCTGCACCTCCTGTGTAAAACGGTCATACCCTGTTGTTATGAACACGTCAACAGGCTCCGGCTGCCATTTGACCTGCTCCGGTTCCTGAACAACCGTCTTGACAATTTTTCCTGAATCCTGCCGGTCCATCGCCATATTATAACGCTCAAGCTGTGCTGTAGCCTGAGCTATTGCTTCCCTTGCACTGTCAAAGCCGGACGTATCCACATCAGCACTCATGGAGGAGTTCATATCAGCCATTGAGTTCACAGCGATATTGACCGAATCTATTATTCTGTACAGGACGGCTGAGAAATGGTCCTGTAATTCTATTCCCGTCTGAATCGATGCCATAATGCCCTCCTTCTATCAATGCTTTTTTGACTGTGACTCGGCTCTTTTGCGCTCCTTCTTGTCATTTTCAACCTTAATATCAATCGAAGCGATAATAAATGCCTTTTCCTGTGCGTCCATATTCAGGAACTCACCCGGCATTATATGCAGTTTATGGAGAGCATAGTAAGCATAATTAGCCTCCCCATCGCCCTCCTCAATCAGTTTTTTGCCTCGTCGACCTTCTCCTCTAAGGTCTTATCAAAGCCCTGGAACTTCTGAATCCATACACATAAGTCCTGATACTCGCCAGGGTTATCAATCATGGCAAAAAGCAGCTCCTCCGGTGTCATCACACCATAGCTGTCCTGAAGCTCCTTGTCATATAGATCCGGAACCACAACAGAGCTTACAATCATTTTAGCAAGATACTTCTTCGTGTTGAGCCTTGGTCTGAACACCTCCGGTCTGCCTGTCACCTGAACATCATAAGTGCAGGAATCCCTAAGTTCCTCGTTCTCCTTAGATGTAATAGGCTTAAATTCAAACTCAAGCGGGTTGCCCTTTTCATCTGTAAGAGACGTTGTCGGTGCATACTTCCCATTCTCCCTGATTTTTTTATTTTCCTTCATAAAAGCGCTGAATTTTGACATTTCATATTCTCCCTTCTTATCTATCACATAATAATAAAAAATCCCTGTGTGAGCCTGTCATAAGCTCACAAGGTAATTATCAGGCTGGTAGCCTGTATACTAATTGGTGAGGAATCCTGTAAGCTCCTTGAATGTCTCCGGGATTGAGAAATCCTCGAAGGTGAAATCTATATCCTCATCAAGATACTCTGAATCCGCATCGAACTTGGCAAGGATTCCACCATTGATATTGCAGTCCTTGAGAATTATCGTCTGACGCCCCACAGCACTTGTAGGATCCTCGTTCGTAATCTGCATATCAAAATATATGTCCTCGCCAGTCTCTTTATAATTGAGCATTAACTGACGGAAAACGCTCGTATTGTAATGGAGGGTACACGAACCGGTGCCCTTCCAGCCTGTACTCTTGTTACCTTTTCCAAGCTTTCCCAGAATCGGGACTTCCGACTTGCTTTTTTCAAACTTAGCCTCCACCTTGATTGCCTGCATCAAGTTATACCGCCTGTTCTCTATGGTGACAAAGCACTCACCCAGCGACGCGGCGATTGTATCTTTCGCACGCATAGTTACGTTCTTTCCCATTGTTCTCTCCTTCCTATGCCACTGTTATGGTCATATAGACCTTGGACATCGCATTAACTACCTGAATTGAGCCATTTACAACAACGGATTTCTTACTGTCTCCCTGTTCGACAGTCACATCCTTGTCCGTAAACTCCTCTATAGCTCCAAGCTCCTGAAGCTGCTGCCTTATCTTAACAAGGTCTGACCAGAGCGATATCCTTCCCGCCGCATTGTTCGGGACAACACCCAGATACTTGGTGTTAAAAAGTAAAGCGTCATCATTGCCTATCTGGTCAATAACACGCACTGTCTGGTTGTCTTTAAATACTGCTCCCTGTGTGTCGGATTCCGTCACCATTGAATTGATATCCTCAAGAACTCTTACATCCCCACTCACATTGTGGAGGACAAACTCCCCTTTATTGATTGCTGCCTTTAAATCATTCTGTGTATATTCGGTATCCACTGTGAACGCACCGTCATACTTCTTATTCTGGCACGATTTATTCACAGCACATCCGCACTGTGCCCCTGTCACCCAGTACACAAGTGAACTCTCAGCCCATCCGTCATCTGTCACCTTGTTCTTAACATTGATGACGCCCATATAATCTGCCTCACAGTCATGCAGCACAAGCTGGAACTTGACCCCGACCTCATCACGCATTCTCTTTACGAATGCAGCATAGAGCTTCTTCGTTCCGGAATCAGCCGTAACAACCCCCATCGTATTAAATGAATACGGCTCAATCTTATTGATGTAGCTCTGATGAGCCGAACCATCAACAGTTCCGTTGGTTCCTCCTGAAAGCGGTGTCCCCGCTGTTGTCGAAAGCTCCGTATCCTTAAACCGCACATAATCATTAGCTGTAAGCTGTTCCGCCTTGCCAACCGTCTGTTCATCCACCTTGGCCGTTCCAAGATATGTGATGACATCATGCATTCCCGTCTGGTCTGCGTTATCCTGAATGACAATCATTATGTCATTGCCCCTTACACCCGAATAAAGCGCCTCCGCATACTCATTTGATGCCTTAGTGCCTCCTGAGTTAAGGCGGTATGCATATAGCGTCTTAGCCCCAATAAAGAGGTCATTAAGTCCCTTCATCTTCGCATTGTCCACAGAATAGCCGAATATCTTCATTGAGTTTTTCTGATACTCCTCGTTAGACACCTCAAATACCCTGCCCTCAATGCCCCAGTCAAGCTCAAGCGGCATGGTAGCCACTCCTCTGTCTGATATAGCCGCGGATGCAGCCGCAGCCGACACGAAGTTAATATATGTGCCGGGAATCGTCTTATTCTGTGCTGTAAATGTTCCTCCACCTAAAGCCATCCTCTTACCTCACCTTTCCATGCAGATATTCTGCAATGATATTATCAACTTCCTCTATGGTGTAGCCTCTCCCATCATGAAGAAGTGCCGCCACCAGATCCTTCTTATCAGCATACCTTGCTGATACATAGAGCTGTTCCTTTAAAAACCTGCTCTCCTTATTTACCTCTACCTTATCACCCGCGCTTTTCCCGCCAACGCTCCCATCAGACTGCGTAACTTTAGCCTGTATCTCCTCCGGCTGTGTTTTTCTTCGTTCCGCCATCACTCTACCTCCTTAATCAATATGTCCGACAGCATGGACTCCATCTGTTCGTCGCTCCTGATGCGCTCCACAAACATATTGTAATTCACAAAGAAGCTCATCACCCCGTCATGCACCTCATGGCTCATGTCAATGCCTCTTATCTGTCCTTCATCAAGGGCAATATATTCAAGACACTCCTCCATCCTTATTGCAGCATCCTCACACTCCCTGTTCTTTGACGCTGACAATGGAAAATACTGTATGCAGAGCTGAGCATGTCTGCGATATCTGTTGCCCGGATATGGCTTAACTGATGACTCAATAACGGCAATAAAAAAGCAAGGCTCTTTAAGTCCCTGCTCCATCTCTTCACCATATATCTCATAGTCATCACCGAACTCGCCATTGAGTGCCACACTCACCGCGTCAACTATTGAGCTTAGCATTTATGTCCTCCATGTACTTTTTTATTTTTCGCTCAAGAATCTGCGGTGCTTTCTCCTGAAGCTCCTGCGCTGATATGGTCATCATAAAGTGCCCCGGAACCCAGCCTTTGTTATTGGGCTTTCTATGTCCATACTCGACATAGCTGGCATATTCCACCGGGTTGACTATCTCTATCTCGTAGGTATCACCATAATGATTCACTTTCATGTCCTGTGCATACCCTTTCGCCGATAAGCGCTTTCCTGTAGTCCAGCCCCGGCGCAGTGTACCTCCTACTTTGCCCTTAACTTTAGTTCCCTTATGGCTCTTTCCTGAAGCGCACTCGTATGCCTGTCCGGAATAGTCCCCCACAGGTGTCCTCTTAATCACCATCGCAAGCAGTCTCGCCGCCAGCTCCTTTGCACATGCTTCAATAAACTCATTGGAATTTCTTTCCATCTTCTCAAGCTCCGCCTTAAACTTATTTAAGTCCGAAGCATTGAATTTTCCCATACCTGCCATCTATGTCCACCTCTCAAATAAATCCAGCATTATCTCCTGGTGTGTAGGATATACTGCTGCGATACCGCTTCTTGTATAATCTGTGGTAACTCCGTTCTGTGTGACGGTAAGCTTCGAGCCGGGGCTTATCACAACATCAGGAGACACGAAGAGCTTAACCGTCTGGCTTACTGCTGCCGCTGTCTCCGACTGTTGCACCGGAGCAACCGACTCAAACGAAAGCCGGCACGGCTGATTTTCCAACACGATAACATCAGCCGTCTCGGTAAGCTTCGTCCGCTCATTCCTGACCTTTCTGTGCTCCGTCACGGTAAGACTGCCCTTGTAAGTGCTCTCCATGGCTTTTCTTGCCGCCATATACGCTGTATCAACATTCACCATCTTATACGCCTGTACGAATTAAATTCGCCCTTTCCATAGCTCAGAAGATAATTGATGAACGCATTAAGTCTCTGCTCCGGCGTCATGGAGCCATCGCCTACAGCAAACACCGTATTGGTATCACCGGTCTGCAGCTGCTTGACCGCATACCCGAAATCAATTCCATTAAGCGCATCCGGGGCGAACGTCTTTTTTGCCATAAGATATTCGCCCACCGCCATATCAGCAGCTATGTGCTCAAGTCCTTCCGGGACATCCGGATGGTTAATCTCATTCTTAATGGTATCTCTGACCTTTTCGGTACAAAAGACAAGAGCAAATTCATCGTTTTCCCCGGCCTCAATCCCAAAGCCCTTAAGCCTGCCCTTTACAAGTTCCACATTAAACATAAGCCGCCGCCTTTCCGCTTTAACTAACCTCTGGAAATTATTCTCGCAATCGGAACCGCTTTATGCTCAATCGTATTAGTCTCGTCACTTACAAGCGACCAGTTAAGTCCGTTTGAAAGTTCCTCATCCGTTGGGCTGTTGGTAGCCTGACTCGCCTTGAGGTATGATATACCGGCAACACTCACGGCTGTACGCTTTCTTGAGATAAGCGTGTCCTCACCTCCGTGGAGCTTCGCGTCCCTTACCATCTCATAAGGAACCTTTGCCCCTACAGGCTCCCATCCGATCGCGCCCTCACCAAGGATATAGGTTGTATAAAGAGATACCGTTCCGGCAGTCTCCCCAATCTTCTTAACCTCAACAGGCATTGAGTCATCGATTACCACAAGCCTGCCGTTCCACGTAGCCATCTGCAAATCGCGCTGTATACCCTGTGCGTCTGTATACTTCAGATATGCAAGAAGCTGCATGTTTTCAAGATTGGTTGCAACGGCACTGTGACAATACACAAGGCTGAACTTAGACTTGTTATCGCCGCAGGCCTGCTGTATTGCTGAATTAAGTGTTGTCGCGTCCATACACATAGCCGGTGTGGTAGCCAAATCCGCTGTGTTCTGGCTTATATCATATGTATGCTTTGTAACGAACTCAGCATTAGCTGTCTTGATATTGCCCTTGCCGGTACTGCTCATTGCAAATATTCCCTTTAATATTGCAAGGATTGTATCCTGATCTACTCCATCCCAGTATGTATTGACCTGATTTCTTACATTAGCCATGAAGTCAACACCTCCTGTGACATCATACGAAAAATCTGCCTCCGTCCAGCCGTTCATCCTTCCGAAGGTAAATACACCCTGCTCAAATGTCGTAGTGGTTCCCGGCGTAACATTGGACACACCGTCATAATTCTGAGGTGTTCCGGAAAGAAGCCCGAAATACGGAAGTACCGCGTACACGCTTCCGGTCTGTGAATTGTTCTTGAATGTCTCACGCAGTCTGGCATCCCCAACGATTGCCCTTGACTGCTTAAGCCTGTTAAGCTTAGGGTTCGGAACCGCTGACATGTACTTTCCGAACGCTCTCTCATTGAAACTCTTAGCATCAAATTTCATCTTAAAATCCTCCCTTAAAAATTAAAACTGTGCCTCAGGATTAGCTTCCATGTAAGCAACAACCTGGTCATAACTCATGGCTGAGACATCAATGTTCTCGCCCGGCTTTACATTATCACCTATGCCGGGCTTGAAGCCCTGAAACTTAGGTGCTTCCGGCTTACTCTCAAACAGGAAGCTTGTGCTCTCATCAGCTACAAGCTTGTCAATCTGTTCCTTAAGCCCCTTGACGCTTCCGTCCTTCTCAAGCTTAAGGCCGTCCATGTCAAGCATTGCCTTCGCCGCCTTGGCATTCTTCGCCTTTGCGGAGCCCAATGCCTTCTCAACCTCATAGCCGATTTTAAGCTGTGCTATCTCCTTCTCATGCGCTGCTGCCGCGTCAGAGTTCGCCTTTTCAAGCTCTGCTATCCTTGTGTTAAGTGCCGTGCTGTCTCCTGCTGCCGCTCCCTTGGCATTCTCGATGTCCTCGCCATTAATCTTCATAACGCTGTCCACCTGCTCTTTACTGAGGCCTAAATCCTCCAACTGCTTTCTTGTCATAATGACACCATCCTTTCAAATACGTTTTTTACGGGGTCGCTCCCACATGACTGTTTGGTTTGCTCGGTTGTACGCTTGACAGCCCGCAATGCCGTTTGACGGCAATAAAAAACACCGCATGACCTAGTGAGGTGCTACCTCAAAGGTCATATACAGTGTTTTTCTTTCATGGTAATATTACTATATTATTTTATATTTTCAGTTATAACATACCAAGCGATAACCGGGAACAACAACCCGTTACATCATAAGGAGCTTTCTTATAAGCTCTAAATCCGTTACCTCGAATGTTACACTTCCCTGAACCGGGTCGGAATCCTCAAACCTAAGCCCGGCAAACAGAAGTCTCTCACGCTCATGTTCACCCTGTACGGTGGCTACAGCCTCATACACGCTTGCGGAATCAATCTCCGCATCAGAGCTGTAGTCTATATCATTGCAAATTATGAATGAAGCATAAATCTTTTTTACACCCTTTGCTGTCTGTCCAAGTATGCTTACGTTGCTCTGTGTTTCAAATATATTGACATGTCCGGAAAACTGTGCCAACGGCACACGTCTGCCCGCCTTAGTCATGCTCATCTGTCCGTCTGTTACGTCCATTGTTTTTATTAGAGTCCTCATCTCTGCCTCCTTATTATTCTGAATACAAAAATACCACCTGCCTAAACGGTGGTGGTATTTCTACTTAATGTGCAAAAGTATAAATTAAGTAATCACAATATTTTTTTCAATTGTCAATCGTTCTCCACATGAATCACAGATAAAGCAATGATTCACTTTAAATTTAGGATTAAACGGCTTCAATAATCCTTTGTGGCACAAAGGACATTTTACAGTTCCCCTATTTAATTCATTCTCTGACAAAGTCAAATTTTGTAAAGTCTCCATACCCTCCAGCCTCCCATTCATATTCAGGATAATTATCTACTGCTAATTTCACCATCTTATCCCACTCTTCTTTCGTAAGGTAATCTCTTCCTGCAATATGCATTTTCTCCATAGCAAAGCAAACCGCCTCTGCATGCTGACATCCTCCAATGTTATAATAGTAATGCGTCATTTCATGTATTATTGTTTGCGCAACTACACGTTCATTTTTTGTATTGCTCAAAAATATTCTTACTGTATTTCCAAGTTGGTCTCCTCTGTTCGTATGCCTTTGTAAACTGTTTATGAGATTTATCCGCACATTGCTATTGATAATATGTTCCATCGTTGTCTGCCCTGTCGGTGAACTTTTCATTTCCTGAATTATTTGTTTTCTCGAATACCTAGCAACATCATCAGGCACGTCCAAAGTCATATGTTCAAGCACTTTAGATTCATTGTTTATTATATCATTCGCTTTATCTTTATTCAATTCTGATTTATTACCGCTAACAAACTGTTTTTCCCACTCCCTATACGTCATATTCGCCGGCACGAAGTAGGTCTTTCCATCCTCACCTCTTGCAGCTCTCTTTCCAAGGTTTGAGAACTCATCATTGAAATATGGACAGGTGGTGCTGCGGCAGTTCACATGGAACGGCGGCGCTGTGACCCCAATCTCATACTGCGACATCGGGAAGTGTTTTCCGTCCATGTCGCGGCATAGCTGCGATGTATGAGAGTCAAGGGTAGCCACCACCTCGAACTCTTCAACATCCAGTTCTGCAAAGCACTCTTTCTGTGCCGCGGAACTAAAAAAGGCTTCTTCGGTCATTACCAGCCTTCCGGCATTGACCTTAGAAACCTTCATTCTCTCTGCTATTGTGTTTATTGCTTTTTGTGGGTCCTGCCCCAGGATAATATTCTGTGTGAGCGTTTTATGCATCTCGTTTATGAGCTTCTCCTTGCTTTTCCAGATACGCTCTGAGAAGTTCCTGCCATCAACCGCCCACGGCTTACTTATAACCTTCGATATAGTTTTATCGTCCAGCGTGGCAAAATTCCATCCGACGCCCACACCCTTCTGGAGCTCAAACGCTGTTTTATAATATCCTGATGTATAGATATCTTTCATCGCTGTATCTATTCTGTCCAACTGATTGCCGAACAGGACTTCCAACTGCTGCTGCGTCTGAAGCTTAAGCGCTTCAAGCCTTGATACATGATACCGTGCCGACGCATTCTCCAGTTGTTTTATCCATGCACCGCTCACAGCGTTCTCCTCTCCATGAGCTATGTACTCGCTGACATCCCAGCGGAGTTCCTCAAGCTCTCTGCCTGTCAACATCTTTCTGGCGTCCGTCATCGATACCATGTTATTTCTTGCGAAGCGGCCATACCACTTCGATATCTCTTTCTCAAGCTCATTCTGCGCCCGGCGGTACATTTTCTCAATATCCTCATAGCACACGCGCCCCTGTTCATGCTGCGCACGTTCAAGCTCCTCGAAACGCTTTTTCCAGTACGCGCTGTCGCGCTTCTCCTCCGACATACTCACTCCTTGTTTTTCCTGATTATATATGTTTTACCTTTCTTTTCCCTAATGATAATTTTTTCTTTTTCAAGTTGCCTTACCGCTGTTGTTATCCAGCTTCGCTCAATTTTTTCAAACTCCTTATATAGTTCTTCCTGTGGAAATGTTTCTTCTTTTTCAGCTTTATATATGATTGTTTTCTTTAAAAGTTCTATTGAATTTAATACACTATGGTATTCATCATATTGCCGAATGGATTCTTTTACCAAAGAAATCTCATTTTCCATTTTCATAAAGCTAAAATACGCCTTTCCGCACTTTCCATAAGCATAATAACATTTTTTCATCTCCAGAAGGTAATCTAATGTCTCACAAATTGCATCTTTATCTAGCTTCATTAACAATTGCATATCATGTAACTCTTCATTCGTAGCCAGTGTAACCGGACCTTCAGGTGGCATGTCATTTCCACATATATCCAGCAGCATAAATTTATCAAATAATGTCATCCTTTCGCCACTAAATTCATCATATATTACATGACCGAATCGACACTTCTCCTGTCTAGGACATCCATCACAATTGCACTTAGGAAATTTATGATATGACACAACATTTTCTGCTACTGTAGACTCGATTTTACTATTTACTTGTTGCGGTTCTTCGTGCAACTCCTTATAGTTTAAGCTTTCTGTTGTATTTTTTGAAATATCTATATAACTTTTCTCTATTAAATTATGCTTTTCCTCGTTTACATGTGTTTCACCTATGTTCGTTGTATTTACATCAATAACATTGTGTTGTTTATCTTTCCTATGACGTAATATATCTTTGCAGCACTTTATTGTTATAAAACCAAAAAAAATACTAATTGTTAAAAATAGCATAAATACAATTGCCTTGCCCTGCTCAAAGCTTGCGTTTATTTCAAGCTCTATTAAAATAAATAATGCAAGGAAACTAATTATTCCTGAAAACGCTGCTGCCAAACTCAATGCTATCTCTTTTATAACTCTCATAGATGACCCTCTCTTAGTATAATTTGACAATATTATACTATCCGTCTATATTAACATCAAGATTTTCTTTTTTTATGTCATCCTGCCGCCCAAATGGGCTATATTCCATCACAGAAGACTGTTCCTCCTGCTTCTGCTGTAAAAGCTTCTCCTGCTCTTTCTGTGGGTCTCTCACCCATGGATGCATTGCTATAATGGTCTTATCTGAGATAATGCCCTGCGAATTGCGGCAGTTATTAATTATATCTGCCTCATTCATCAGCATATCACGGTTGAATACCACATCTATGTCTTTCTCCTGTCCAGCAAAGCTGCCATGTCCGGTGTTTTCAAGATGGCAGTTGATAAACCAGAGTATATTATCAAACGCTGCCTGCACCTCTGTCTCCATATCGTTGGCGTCTGTGTCGATATCAGAATACATTGACTGAATGTTCATCTGATTCGGGTTGCCGGACAGCCTGTCATCCTTCGCGTCAAAGCCCATCGCATTCTCGATAAGAGCCTTCTTAAATATCTCTACAATGGCTTTATAGTTGTCCGCATTGACCGTTATCTCAAGAGGCTCAACCCCGCCCTGAGATGTACTGTCACTCCTTATCTTAACCGCACCATACACAGCAAGGTTACGTCGGAACTCTCCCAAGCTCGTACCATCATAGTTCTTAATGATGAGGATTGTATTGCGCTTGTCCTCCTGCATATTGTTCTCAAAATCAGATAGCATTACATTTATGCCATCCTGCAAGGATTTCACCTTTTTAATCAGGGGGATTTCCTCCTCATTGGGGCGAATCGGTATAAGCGGTATGCGTTCCCAATTATAGAACTGTGTTTCTCCATTTCCTACAGTCCACACATAAGGAACAGGCGCCAGTATATCAGCTTCCGGAATGAGCCTGCTGCCTCCTTCCAGAATAAACAGATGTACTCCGTCCGTGTCATATATCTCCACCTTGTCGATGAGCCTTCTGTGCGTTCCTTCATTGATTATTTTAGGGTACACACGCACCGCCGATTCAAGCTGCGTGTGTTCTGCGTCCTTCCAGAACGGAAGAATCTCATGTGCAGGAAACTTCCTGAACATTAACCTTCCGTCATCCTCATAATACGGACACAACCAGGCAATGCCACCATTATACGCGGCCTTGCCCGCCGACTTAAGCAGCTTCATAAAGCTTCTGTCAAATACATCTTTTAAAAGCTCTATGTACGGTTTATTCTCACCGTCAAGCGTGAACGGCTTACCGAACAGATAGTTTGCTTTCTGGTTCACCATCTTGGCATACTGGTTGTCTATCACCCTGTTGTTCGGCAGATTGGTTATCTCCTGAAGCTCTCCGTTCTCACCGATTGCCATTCGCTTTCGGTGAATAATGTCATGTTCATTGTTATAATACAAATCCCCTTTTATCTGCATTACCCTCCGGGGTGAACATCTCCAAGTCTCTATCTCTTTTTCAATTAACTGCAAATTTTCCGGCTGCAACAGTGCACCCACCCCCTTTAATCAAAACTATATGTATCTCCCTTGGAGATATCCTCAAGTGCATATCTCATGGCATCCATAAGATGGTTAAAATCATCTATAGGAACATTGAGTTTTTTACCTGATTTATCAGAATCCCACTGATAATTGCTTATCTCCGTTATGAAATTGACACATCTAGGATGTATTATGATGTGATAGTCCTGTATGAAATCAATTCCATTGTTAATGCTATCTTTGCCTTTGCGTGCCGGCCTGATTCCCTTAAGTCCTAGCTCACGCAGGCGGTCTATACTCTTATGCTCCGCCGAATCCGCAATTATCTTCTCCTTTGCAAAACCCAGCTGTTTTACACCGGAGGCTATTGCTTCATTGCTCATTCCGGGGCTATACATTTCATCAAAAACCCATATTGTCTTGCTTGTCTGGTCTATGAATCCGCAGAATAATGCACTTGGGTCATTAGTATACCCAAAATCAAGTCCAAATGCCGTTTTAACTCCGGGAACAGCGCGCACCTCATCTATGCTGAACGCTTTCTCTTCCCAGTTCTCGTAGACAAGTCCGTCCACGATACCCCAATCACCACAGCCTGCAACCCTGTAACGTCTCGGATTCTGCTTTTTCATTGTCTCAAAGACTTTTAAATCGGCAGAATCAAGCCATTCATTACATGTGTAGTTCGTTGTCATGGCAAGCGTCTCATCATCCGGATTGTCGAAAAATCTCTTTTTTATCCAGTGATGTTCGTTCCATGGGTTCAGGGTAATCGTTATCTGCTTGAAGAGACCGGAACCCTCCGGAACAGCTCCTCGGATTGACTCATCAAGCATATTAAAGTCATTCTCGGAGCTTATCTCATAAGCCTCTTCAGTCCACATCCAGCACAGGCAGCCCTTATCAACGGTTATTGATGTTACTTTCAGAGGGTCATCAAGTCCCCTGAAGTAAATTTTCTGCCCCGTCGGCTTGTAGGTCATTTCAAGCGGGCTCTCCTTTATGTCCCAAAAGGCATCTACACCAAGGCGGTGAATCGCCCACTTAAGCTCTGTAAAGCAGGAATCCTTCAATGTCCTGAATGTCTTTCGCACGACAAGAGTATTCGCCTGTGGGTACTTCATCATATTGACGATGTACCAAAGTGCCGTTGTCTTGGACTTTTTAGAAGCTCGGCTGCCCTTACATACTCTGTAACGTCCCTTCCACCTCCAGAAGGATCCGTAACCCTTGCCTACAATCTCCGGCAGGCTTACATTGTTGTGCCTGCCTTTTTGTGTTTTTTTATTTTTATATTCGTCCGGATACATAATGTACTTCATATACCCGAACACATGTTGTGATGATATGCTTTTATTTATAGGCTATCACCGCCTAATCTTCCAGCTCGTTCTCACCGGATATGACAATCGGCACAGTGATATTGACATCCGGATTGTTGCTCCACATTCCAAGATGTTTTCCAAGCAGTTCAAGCGCCTTAAGCTTAGGTGCAAGCTTGACCTCACGTTCTTCGCTCATGCCAGCCTCACCATCAGACCGCTTGTACTTCACCGCTTCAATGCAGGCTAAATCTTCATCCGTTGCCGATTCTTTAATTCTGCCTTTGTCATCCACTATATCGGTCATTTTGACAAAGGCTATCTTTGCAATCTCCTGCACCACCCTGTCCTGATTGACGCCGGTCCTCTTAGAGCGTTCCGCCATTGCCTCTGCTATAGCTTTCTGAATACTAAGTTTTGCTAAGTTCTGGCTTCCCTGCTCATTGGCTGTTTTTATTGAGTAACCCGCACGGATGGCGGCTTGCGTTGCATTCAGGTCAATTAAATACTCTTCGACAAAACGCTGCTGTTTATCTGTTAATTTTGCCATCCGGCGCCTCCTTCCAATAAAAAAACCAAGGAACTATGCTCCTTGGTCTCAATCTTATGATAACATATTAGCACTTTTAAGTGTGTCATTCTATGTCATCTTTTACTTTTTCTCAGTTTTTTCTACGTTTTTATCCTGCTGCCGCGCCGGAATCTCGAAGTGCTCAAGGGCACGCGAATGTACACGGTGTATCTGCTTCCAGCTTATGTCAAGTTCCTGGCAGATCACGTCCCACTTTTTCAGCAGTATGTAACGATATACAAGAACATTCTTTTCGTCCGGGTCATCCAGTCTCTCTATAGCGTCCTTTATTTCTGTTAAAATTTTCAGCTTTAGGTAGCGCTTTTTCAGGTAACGCTTTTTTATCATTTCCTCTCGTACAATTCTGTCTGACAGATCCTTGGCTTCATGGGTTCCACTCCCACCATCACCCCCTATGCTGTATGATGGATAGAATGATAATACTGCCTCTTTGTATAAAAGTTCTTCCCTCTCCAAGTCCTTCTTGGCCTCGCTGTATCTCCAGAGGTACTCCTTTTTATCCTCATTGGTTCTCTGTTTACCGGTTTCCAAATTATCAACTCCTCTCACCTAAAGCCGAATATGCAGGCTGTATTTCCTACACATCCGGCTCTGCTATATTGATTATACTAGAGAACGTACGTTTTGTCTAATCTCCTCTTTATTTTTTTGCCATTTCTCTGTATGCTCAACTTCCCCATACTCATCAGCACAAACGTCCTGATTTGGTCGTAAAAACATACACGCTCCATCTGTTATGCTGCATCTCCAGCCATGATACTCATCTGTTGCAGTCGCACATATACATCCCATTTTTCTTGCCTCCTATTATCATAGCTTTTCAAGCCAACCATGCCTCCTGTGGCAGTGCATCCGCATATTGATCGAATTCTCTCCACTCCTTCGAGTACTCAGCCATATATCCTTGTTGCTCTTGCGCTTTTTGATAAAGCCTTTCGATTTCCCTCACAACCTGAAGATATCCTGTATTCTGCTCCCTTAAAATATCTATTGCAGCCTTAAGGCTATCATATCTATTGCGTAGTCCAATATAAGCGGAATAAATCCGAAAACATTGTCTTACAGCAACAATCAGCTCATCTTTTGTCATTTGTTTTATTTTTTTCTTGGCTTCATCTTCCGCGAAGGCTTCTGAGCATCCGATTCCGAAATAATCCTGCTCATAGGAGTCGAATCCTAACAACCCGCCGTATGTTTCTCCTGCACCTGCTACCACAAACAAAATATCAAAGCAGTCAGGAACCCACTCTTCTTGCATATCGTCAAACATTCTCTCACACTCAGCACATAGGTCTGCAAATGCCATTTTAAACTCATACGCTTCATCTTCATCCCCTGATAAGGCATTTATTAAAGTTTCGCTGCCATCATCGGAATCTGTAAACCAATGTACTTCTTCGCAAGACTCTTGTATGTCCCATAAATCCTGCTGTATTGTCTCGAGATTTAGGTTTTTAACAATAGGTTTTTTATACCGCAGATTTTTTGCTTTATTTTTCTTCATCTCTTCTGCGTCCATCTGTTTCATCTACGTATCTTCACCTCAATTCTTTACTGCCTATACCAGCGTTTTGTTCCATTGGAAAACTCCACCTCAATTTTATGCGGAAGTTTAAAATGTGCAATGTATCTAGTATCTGTGATTTTAACACATTTGAGGTGGTCTTTTTCGCATTGCAAAGCTTCTTCTTTGCTGTGATAATCAGTATGGCAAATGTCACATACATATAATTCTTTCCTAGTCATTTTCTCCACCTCTCAATTTTGCTTCGGCTACGGTATCTCCCCCCTTACAAGGCAACTTGATAAGTCTGCCCTGTTCCTCTAACTGCTTGTACTCCTCCCATTTGTCGACATCTTCATCAGTAAGAAGCCGTGACTTCAATGTGTTGTTTGCCATATCAATGCATGGGTGCTTCTCAAGCATTTCTACCACGCTCATCAGTAAGCCGTCGCAATCTCCATATACCTTGTTAAGCCGTTCCTCTAAGTCCTCGTATTCTTTTAACTTTGTTGCTAAATTAAGGATTTTCTTTGCTTCACTTGGTAGGCAATTTATGTATAAGTTAAATGTAAACGCAGCTTCACCAGAATCACTTGTCCGTGTTAATCTCTCCATTCCTGCTCCTTTCTGATTTTTACCTTGTTACAATAAATTTGTTTATTAAGTCGTATAGGATATTGTATTTTCCACCTTCTACTTTCAGCTCAATAGTTTCAATTTAACCACATGCGAACTTCTGAACACACATGATTGTGGATTGATACAGAAATACCGATTGGATGGAATATATAAATTGCTATCATGCTTAAACTGTTCTTCGCCCGTTTTGTGAAGCTCTCCTTCACATACGCTTTTGTCAAAAAGTGTTATACAGACTTTTCTTCCAAGGTATTTTTCCAGTTCTTCTCGTTTCATTATCCCAGCTCCCTCCATTTGTCATACACAAGCTTCTTTTCATCCCAGTCCGTGTAGTTTTCTTTTAAATGTTCCCTGAATATCTCCAGCATCTCATCACGGTTGCCCTTGTTTCCGTTGTCCAGCATCTCGTGATGGTACTGACAGCCTACTGCTCCGTTCTGCGGGATTCCAAGGCCGTTATGTGACCTTGGAATGTAATGCATTATGCTCAGCAGGGATTGTCCGTACCACGTCGCTCCGTCCATGCGGTAGCCGGCAGCGCAGAATATACACTTATTGTTATCGCGGGCTTTTATCTCCTCACGCGCTTTCCTGCCGAACTCCCTACACTTCGCCTGTTTCGACTTCATCCGTCCCTCCATGCGCCGCCCTGTCTATCAGCTCCCTGAGGCTGTGCTCCTTGACCATAGCCGTGCCCCAGTGGTCTGCGGTGACTGCTGCCTTTATCTCATCAAGCAGATTTAATATTGCTGTCTTATCTGCTGTCTTATGCTCCTTGCTTTCTGCACCGGTGCCATTCTCTGTTTCCGGGGTGTTCACCACTTCCACTGGGGCATTCTCTTCATCCACCGGGTTATGCCCTCCGCATTGAGTATTTATAGGCTTTTCTGTGTTTTCGCACCCATCTTTATGTACCGTCTCCGGCATATACTCCGGAAAGTCGCTTATGTCTGCCTGCCCCGGTATCTGCTCCACAGGCTTTTCCTCTTCCGTCTTTGGATTTACAGGTTTTTTCGGGCTTCCGGTTCTGGCTTTCTGCACCTTGGATTCTTTTCTTACTGCCGGCTGCTTCGTCTGTTGCTCCGGTGCAACTTCGGATTTTGCTTCCGGCGCATTGAGCGGGTACGGCTCCCCGAACAGCTCCGACCATCTGTCCTCTGCTGCCTTACCGGTACATTCTTTAAAACCGGTAAGCTTTTCGACAGCATCCCTGAGCTGCTGCCACGTCACTTCCTCAAACTCTCCCGTCCTTGAATTGACTGCCCTGTTATCTGAACCATCATTGAGTATTAAGAGGATTCTCCCCACTCCGGCAAGGCGCACACTGTACGTCTTTTCTCCTGCAGGTGCCATTATTCTCTGGAAGTGCTGCATATTCACAGAACAGCCAAGTGCCTCCCTGTGAAGTTCTATGAACATGCTCGGTTCATCATGCAGGAGCTGTTTTACTATTCGCTCTATGAGTGTTCCGCCTTCTTCCGGTGCCTGTGAGGCTTCAAGGCATACCTCTATGTCGCTCACCTTCTTCTCCTCGTCCACTTCCTCCTTAATGCTCTGTATCTCCGCCTTGGAGTAGGACGGAGTGAGTGCCTCGTTGACGGCATCCGGAAGCTGCAGCATCAGTGTGAGCTTCGCGTAGCCGAAGCCCTGATATGATGTCCGGAGGCGGTCTGAATACCCGTCCTCCGAGAACTTATCATTGATGCTGATAAAACGGCTCACCTGTGTCTTGTCAAGGCTGTATTCGGCCTGTGCAAACTCCGCCACCGTCTTGTAGCCGGATTCCGCAAGCACGTTCGTGTCGCGGGCTACCTTGAGCAGATAGCCGATGCGGACAAAGCCCTCCGCTGTTTTCTGGAGCTCGCTGTCAAGCTCCGCTTTATATTCCCTGTATGATTTCTGATATGTTATTACGTCCATATAAACCTCTCCCATTTAGTGTTTATCGTGTTTTTTAATATCCTGCTGCCTCCATGAAGTCCTCCATAAGTCCTTCAAGCACCCTTGTGTTGTTCTGTTCCTGCAGCTCCCTGATATTCTCCTCCCTTTTCTGCCTGGAAGCCGCCGCCAGCTCATGATCCTCATGGCTCATGCGCTTCCTGATTTCTCTCTGCCACTCACGCAGGAAAGGCTTTACTTCCTCAATCTCCGGTTCCTCGTCATCCATGCCGCGGTGCTGGCGTATCGTGCCTCCCGGCTCAACCTCGATGGTGTAATACGGCTTGTCCGGCTCTTCGGTCTTGCGGAGAAAACATATATACGTCTCGTTCTGGGCTATTCGGTCAAAATAGCGGTCACTGGCTCCGGCACAGTGGTGAAGCTCCCTGCCCTCTTTTACAATGTCAATGTTCTTCTCCGGAACCACAATCATGTATTTATCGTTGCGGTATTCCAGCTTTCCGGCTATCTCTTTAAGTACCTTCTCTGCATTCGGATAGCGCTGAGAATACTCATCTGCGGTAATCTCAGCCTCCCTTTCCTTGATTTCCGCCGCAGCTTCATCATGCCTGCGTCTAAGCTCCCTCGGACGGTATATCATCTCGTCAGAGGTATCCTTCTTAAGCCTTGCACACATGTCCATATAGTCCTCATACTGGTTTATGACGCTGCGGATATTCAGTTTCTTGTACTGCTCCCGCCTCTGCCTCTCGATATAATTCATTGCCTGCTCAGGTGAAAACCTGCATTTAATCCATGCCATCTTATCCGGCCAGAGTTCATTAACTTCAAGCCAGGCAAGCACCTTATCAGAAAGCTTTGTCCTGTTCCTCTCGCTCCACTGCAACCATGCAAGCATGAGTCCACCGCCGTTTCTATCCCTCAGGCGGTTAATTAGCTGTCTGTCACCTAAGCCAAACGTACTCTCTATGTCTGTCCCCTTGATGTCCAGGCATCCTATGTATACTTCCATGTCATTGATTCTGCCGCTCTCCTCAGCCAGAAGCTTATAGAACCGTCCTCTGTAGAGCATTTCCATTAAAGCGTGTACATCCGGATCAAAACAGGTTATCAGTGTGTCATACGCCAATTTTAATCCTGCTGCCGCAAAGTCCGTGAAGAGAGCCGACCACATCCCTGCTTTTGTTCCTGATAAAGCTTCCGTTATCCCCACCGGATACATGTACTGCCGTGAGTATATCCTGTGATTGTGAGGATTGCTTTTGTTATCAAAGCCCCCTCCATACTGCTGATAATATATGTTCTTACGGTCAACTGCATTTTCACCGCGTCCCGAAAGAATCCGTATTTTCTCCCTGACTGAAATATCCTTACGGTCACCCGTAATAAGGATGTGCCCGTTACACACCTTTATAACCGACATGGTGTCATCTATCGGCTGGACCGTTATAAAATCGCTGTAGGCAAATACATCCTTTCGTCTCTTCTTAAGCCTTATGCTGCTGCCGCAGTGAGGACATGCAACCATGTCATTATTCCGTGCAGGCTTTCCGTCAGGCATTCGCCATGCATCCAGCGGTGTCTTCTCACGGCATGCGGTACACATATATACTCCCGCCGCATCCGTTCTGATTGCAAAATCCTCTCCTAAAACTGCGTCATAAAACCATTTCTCAACATCCTCAGGCAACGGCGGTATCCTGCTCATGGTCGCGTTGACTCTTTCATACCGTCTTTTTTCTGCACTCTCCCTTCGTCCTGCCGCCCAGTCATATTCCGTTTTGCTTATAACTGCAAAAACTGTGCTGTCATCATAATAAGTGTGGGGCTGCTTTGGGAACCGCTCCCTTAAGAATGCCACGTCTGCCGATGAAGCCCTGAAGTTTTTAAAGTTGCGACTGTCCCAATAGTTGTACATCCACTGTGTCTCAATGTCGTAGCTCCACTCAATCTTTCTCCTGCTCCACTCACCGCTTGGATGCAGGGTTGCATAATCCTTATGTGTGATATCTATGCAGTGGCGCGTCTTAAGTGCTCCGTCACTGAAGATATTAAGGACTGTGATGCCCTCTATGTCCTGCACAATCGTCCACCAGCCCTTTTTTCTGCATTTAGGCGGCGGGGTCTGCTCAACAAGCTTTCTTCTCATAGACTTCCTCCTCCAGCTTCCGCGATGCATTAAGTGTATAACTACGTCCTGCCTGCTCTTCTGTTACAACAAAGAGCTTGGCTCCGCTTATCTTGCCGTTTTTTTCAACAATCAGCCCGAGGATGCTGCCCTCAACACCTGTCACGGACGGGTGTTCTCCTCTTGCAATGGCAATGCAGCCTCTTCCCTTGGCTTCTGCCCTGTCGCTGGCTACTGTCACACCTCTCTTGAACTGCTGCCATTTTCCCCTCGCAGGATGGGTTATTATGTACTTCATGCCCTCCATGGCGAATCTGAATGGTGTTAGTTCCTCGATAAGGGTTATTTTTGTGCATGCAATCCTCTCATCATCGTCCTCGTCAATATCTCCTGCTGCCTCGACAAGGAAGAATCTGTTTTCGCCGTTAAAGGCATAGTAATCAAGGCACTCGAACGGATTCTCACAGCAGTGGAAGCCGCAGGATACCGTCTTGCTTGCCTCAACCTCCTTGGTTTCGCCCGGCGTAAAACAGCATGTCTCTTTTTCACCATTGCCAAAGCGTGATATAAGTTCCTTGGTAAATCCCTTGTAAGCTCTCATGCCGTCTCCTTTCCGAGGTAATACTTCTCTGCAAGCTCTCTTCTTGTCCGCTTGTCCGGAATGCCTATGGCAAACTCATGTGAGCCCATAATCCGCTTTATGGTTGTTGTCTTTTCGACTATGCGTTTATCGACCACCGCTCTATGCTCATAGCCGGACTCAGCAGTGAGCGCTATGTAGCTGGCAAGGTCTTTGCCCTTACGGCGAACCGCCAGAGCAAATTCCGGTGATTCGGTGCACATTGTTTTTAACTCGTCCGTCCAGTCAATGAGCACCCCCTCAAGCTTCAGCTCCCTGCTCTCAACCTCAAGCTTACCCAGTGCCGCAAGGAGCGGCGTTGTAAGCTCCCCGACTATTCCGTCTGCATAATCCTTAGCATCCTCCTTGTCAATTCCGTTCTCTATGGCAATCTGCATTAGCGCCTCCGTGTCACCCTCTGCCCTCTGTGCTGCTGCCGCCCTGTTAATCTCCTCTGCTGAATCAAATTCTCCAAACTTGTCAAACATGTGTTCTTACCTTCCTTTCCACCTCACATTTAAGCCATGAGCCGTATTCGCCCTCTGCCTTTGTGAAGGTTAATTTATGCACTTCCAATTCTCCCCTCAATTTCTCCCACATCGCACTGTTCGCCACGTTCTTGCCCCTCCTTGTCTTCCAGCCGTTCTGTGCCCAGTCTTCAAGCCAGCCGTTGTCTATTGCGGAAGAGATGTATGTGGAATCCGTGTATACCATGACCTCACACGGCTCCCTCAGTCTCTTAAGTGCGTCAAGCAGTGCCGCAAGCTCAGCCGCATTGGAGGTTGCATTATCTATACGGTATATCCTCCCCATTGTTGCGGGTCCCTTTGGTGTCTGTGCTTCAAGCAGATACCCTGCGGCTCCGTCTGATGCCTTGATGCCTTTAATCTCCGCCTGAATGAAAATCTTCACTTCCTGCATCTTGTCCTCCTGTTTTGTTTATTTACTCTGTTCATTTGTGGTTATCGTCTGGACTTGAAATAACTGCGTGGCAGATATGTCCTGAAATCATGTACCTGTGTGGGGTTTCCTCTGCTGTTTTCTTCAATCTCCTGCTTCATTGCGCGGTCAGCCACGCTTGTTATTATCTGTCTTGGAAACAGCCCCGGAACAATATTCTGCTCCTCGGTCTCTCCATAGCTTCCAAACAGCTCTGTGAGCCTGTCCTCCGGCATTTCTATGTACACGGCAACGGCACGTACCCTGTAATACAGGTTTATAGCCATGACATACTGCTGCTTCCGGCACAATGCATTGAACTCATCTGCCGATGCCCTCATTTTGTTCATTACCTCATCTTCCGTCATGCCATCACCTCCCGCATGGCAGTCTGTCATCCTTCCAGACGCTGTTGTTCGGCTTGGACATCCTGGATGTAAAACCCTCCCCCTCCGGAGCAAATTCCAGACGTGACAGCCCTATATATTCCTTAAGGACTTTGACTGCCTGTTCAGCGGAATAGCACGTTGCCACGTAGTGCCCTGCCTCTGCCATATCGGACAGGAACTCCTTCTGTGTGCCCTGAAGCACTCCGCTGCCATACTTCATTTCAATGTACAGCCCATGGTAAATTCCCTTCGGGTATGGTAAACACAGGTCCGATACCCCCGAACGCACTCCCATCTGTTTAAACTTGACCGCCTCCGCCTTGTTCCTGCTGCCGCCGTTGGGTATATGGTGCAGCCACCTAAGCTCCGGGTACATAATCGCGTTCCAGTCCGCCCATGCGATCACGTTTATCTGTTCGGTGTCCTCGCTTCTTAATGCATTTCTTAAATTCATTCTTTTAACCTCTCCTTCCTGTCTTTAGGCTTATCCGGCGGGCGGCGCAGGCGCGCTGATATGTAAAACCGTCCGTTAAATACGTTATATCTGACCTCGAAGTCATACATTTTATAGCCTTGTGCCTCATACCACCTTTTAAGCTTGTCCTCCATGGGTTGACGCCCTGTAACCACCTCGTCAACGTCCTTCTGCTTGAATTTATAATGATTTTTGTCCACCTTGGGCTTTCTCAGGTTCTTACTTGACTTCCATGCCTTCTGATACTTGCCGCCATTCTGCCGCTTCTGCTTAGTGATGTAGTTAGCCATTCCGGAAAGACCATTCTCATCCTTCTCCAGACGGCGCACCTGATTACGCCCGCCCATGTGCCATGTGGCTTCGGCTACATCAAGCCCCATATCGCCATCCATTACGATATGATGGTGCCAGCGTCCCTTATCACTGCACTCCGTAACATATATGTACCGGAGATTAGGCTGTCCTCTCTTCTTTCGTATCCTGTTCAAGCGTTTTATGTAGTTGGTCATGTTTTTATATGCCTGCTTCGATGAATCCGGCATATTGGCATCTGTATATGTGAACGTAGCCCATATATCTTCATCATCGAAATTCTCAATTATTAGCCGCCCGCACTCTTTACGGCTGTTCTTCTCATTGAGATTTCTCTGTGCCTGCCTGCGCTTGTCCTTCAATCCCTCTTTAGGTATCTCGCTCCTCTGGCTCGTGGAAAACTCAGGGTATATCTCAACCTCAAGCTGCTCTCCTGCCCTTATCTCCTTGGTGGCATATATTGATTTAACCTTACCCTCCTGAAGCATCCTCTGAAGGTTAGCCTCTTCAAGACTATGAAGCTGTCTGTCATACGCTGCCTCATAGTCATACTCTATGTACTTCTTATTCTTCCTCATCCTCTGCCACCTCTAAGAAATATATTTTTATCAACAATGGCTATGGTCGAATTGTTAATATCAATTACAAGGACGAAAAAGTGTTTTCGTGCCCTGATTTTATTGACTTTTGCGGTGACTCATAATATAATATTTATGGTTTTATTGACCGCTGTTTAAGTGGTGCACCCGGTAAGTTCGCCAGCTTCTGGGTGCTTTTTCTTTGCTATCATTCGCGATACTGTGAATTACCATCTACATCTTCACACCCTGCTCGCCTCACACCATATCGCCTCAGCAATCGCATGTGCCTTTGCCTTGCTCTTAAGCTTCCTGTTCAAGCTTGCCGTGTTATAGCCAATATCACCGAAGTTGTCATGTGCTGACAGCTCGCAACTAATCCCCTCCTGCGGCAGTGCACAGAAACCGCCATTGATATGCTTTCCGAATATGACAAGATAGCTGAAACCATCTATCGCCACAGATATCTCATTAACTGCATCCACAACCGGATATACTCTCTCTATCTTCCATTCACACATACAGTTCGCCCCCATTCATTAAATAAATCTCAGTTGCATACATAATCATTCTTTTCACTGTACCCCTCCTCAGCCTGTAAAAGGCATCCGGGTACTTCTGCACTGGAAGAACATTGCCGCACATAAGTGCTTCAAGCTCTTCCAACGTGTTTATCTCTCCTGTCCAGCCCATTATTGTTTCTCCTGTCTGCCTGCCAGCCTTGTAGACCAGTAATTGTCACCTATTTCAATCTCTTTTAACACTATATCAGCTACTGAAAGAGCTTCTTTCAGCGTAATCTCTTCCGCCTGATCCATCAAATCATGCACTACCTGAGCTACATTTGTAGGCAAGCCATCGCGGCATTTTATGTACTCTGCCATGTTCTCCATGAACTCTGTGTCATGTGATATGTTGTATACCACGATGTACACCTGCGCTGTGTTGTTGAAGCTGCTTGAGTACTCCCAATGACGCTTGACAATATCAACAAGCGTCATAACCTCATCATACGGTACCCTGCATGTGGGTGAATCAGCCGCAAGCATGTAATGCGCTATCTCCCTAGCCATTTCTGTGGGAATACCGTATCTGGCAGCTTTTTTCACTGCTTTTATTACCATTAGCGGAACTATATTTCCCATGCCTACACCTCCTATGCCCCTGCTACCGTGTTCTCATCTTTCAACTTTGTATTTCTCTTATTAAGAATAAGATCAGCCACCAGTCGATACACTGCCGCTGTCTCTCCACTGTTCGGCACAACATATCCTTCTATGCTGTCCACCTCCCGTCCATCCGCTAATATGTGATGAACTTTAACATTACTGCTTACCGCTTCACTCATATTCCTCTCTCCTTCTTGTTTGAAAAGTGTTAATTATCACATGGAATATAACCAGCCCGCCAAAACCGCCTATATTCTTTTCTACTCGTTGCTTATCCTCTCATGCCGACCTACTTCCCGCCACCTTAGCCATCTGCAGTCCTATTAAGATTCCTCTTACCTCTCTCTTCTCGAGCGGCTCGAGATTCTTCAGCATTGTGATTAAGTCATCCACCTCCGCGGTCTGCTTCGTGATGTCATTGCTCTGGTTCTCAGCTATCTCATTTTTATAATCTGCCATATTCTCACCTCCCTTGTTTAATCGCCTACATCGTGCTATGCTCTCCTTACAGGCTCCCGCCAGAGCCAAGTAAAATTATTATAAGGAGTACCTATGAAAAACTTTTTAGAAACACTTACTGCTAACCTGTTAAACGCAGATTGGTTAAACTTTCTTGCGCTTATCATCACTGTAATTGTGTCGCTCATCATATCAAGCGGTGAACGGTTATTCGGATATAGCCGTGAACGACATGAAAAGCTAATCGCACCACTCTTCATTCTTCTTGAACCCAAACTTTATAAAAAATATGATAAAGTGCTTGTTGAACAAGCTATGAATATCATTGATGAAAACATCTGCTTTGCTGATGGTGCTCTGCTTAATATACGTGCTGGATGTCGCAAACACCCTGAAGAAACTTTTACCGAATTGTGTCATTACATAGATAATGCATATGACCATTCCTGTCGAAAACTTAAACTCAAAACTAGAACCTTGCTATATCGAATCAATGAAAGACAGTACAAAAGTAAATCTTCCCTGGTCTTTCATATCCTTTTATTAGGCTTACAGCATATGATTTTAGTTATTGGATTTTTACTTATCACCATCTATGCAATTGCCATTGCCGCAAGTATTGCCATGTCTCTTTTCAATATTGCACCTTGGGGAATACAACTATCTGTGACCATTCTCATTTTTATCTCTGTCTTTATTGTTATTCGCCGATTCTAGGAATGTCGGTGAATAATCAAGACAATTAGTATTACTATGCAAAATACGGTTGGTCCCATATTCCACCTCCTATCCATGCCTACCTCATTTGAAATTATCTATATTCATCCCAAATGAGGTAGGCACTTAAAACGATAACAACAAGCAGTAAAAATAAGTGTATCTTTATATCTTCCGGGAGCTTCTCCCACCAGTTAATAAGTTCATCCACTGATTCTCACCCTCCTCCCCTCCTCTTTACCCATTCGCTTACAATGTAAATAATCACTGGCGGCACATGGCTACCTTGTATGTGCCGCTTTCTTAATAATAATTTTCTCTCTCCAATATCTTCAAAGCCTCTAATTTCTCAGCATTGTTCTTCGCCTCGTGGAAAATTTTCAATGCTTGCGTATGAACAAAAGTTTTTCTATACTCAGTACTTTCTAAATAACTCATTTCCTGTCCGTTCATACATGCCTCAAGCTTGGTTTTTATCTTTTCGGCTCTGCAAAATAACTCACTTCCCCACTCAGCCTTTCTCATACTCTTGGGTATCTCTAACGAATCTGTAGCTTGCCTCATATACTCATCGCTTGCAAATCCAACAACCCCAATAAGGTCTGTCAACTCATCTGTAGTTAGTGTTATTACATGTTCTGCCATCCCTTTTTACTTCTCCCTTTTCTTCAACTGAATAATGCACACTATCATCACTACATCCAGCACAATCTGGACTACCTTTAATGCTATTGCAAACATGTCACTCACCTCCTCATTCAGCATATTTATCTTGACAATGAGCTTGCGGAATATTATCCTTTTTGTAAGGGGAGGTTTCCCTCCCCCACCAACCTAATTGATAAGTGCTAAGATAATCTGTATCAGACCTATCATACTTACAATTAAGTTGAGGATTGCGGTGATGAGAAGGACGCGTGCGAGGCGTCTCTCATCACTTTTTTTATACTTTCGCTTACTCATTGCTTTGACCTCCTCTCTGTTTGCTATGCATACATAATAGTACGCTTTGCAGACTTTGTCAACATTTTTTTGTTTGCTTTGTAAACTTTTTTTATTGACTTTATAACTTAGGGCGGTTATTATAAAAAAAGAAGGGAGGCGAAATTGATGAAGAAAAGAATATTAATACTCGATATCATCAGACTTGTGCTGAATATCGCGATAATTGTACTTCTCGCTATTCAATTAAAAAATTACAGTGAGGAGGAGGTGAATGAATAATTGAACGAAAGAATTAAACAATTAAGGAAAGAACTGGGGCTCACACTTAATAAATTCGGTGAGAAAATCGGTGTAGGTAAAACCGCTATTTCTAAAATTGAAAACGGAGACCGAAGTGTCACCGACCAGATGTTTAAATCAATCTGCCGTGAGTTCAACGTCCGTGAGGAGTGGCTGCGTAACGGTGAAGGTGAGATGTTCGTCCAGATGAGTTATGATGATGTGATTGCCTCCTTTATTCAAGCTGTGCAACAGGAGGATAATAATTCTTTTAAGAAAAAATTCTTAAAAATGCTGGCATCTCTTAATGATGCTGATTGGCTCAAGCTTGAAAAAGCGTATAAGCTGTGTCTTTAGAAGGGAGGTAAAATTATATGACACAAGGCGAACGTGTAAGAGAAATTCGTAAAACATTAAACTTAACGCTTGATAAATTCGGTGAAAAATTAGGTGTTAAAAAAGCCGGTCTTTCGGCAATCGAAAATGGCAATCGTAATCTTACCGACCAGATGTTTAAATCAATCTGCCGTGAGTTCAACGTGCGTGAGGAGTGGCTGCGGAACGGTGAGGAGCCGATGTTCAACGGTTTCCCTCAGACCGTCTTAGACGAATTGTGTGAACAGTATAACCTTGATACACTTGACAAGCAGATAGTAGATATTTACATATCGCTTCCAAAGCAGTTGAGGGATTCTGTAAAGGATCACATTAAGAAAACATATTTTAATGGTGAAGATAAAAAGAGCTCTTCCGGTGACAACACTGTTCAGATTCGTGCAGCTCACATGAATCCCGGAGCTACACAGGAGCAGATTGACGCGGATAATGCACTGATGGAGAGCGATGATTTTTAAACCAGGAGGATTTGACATGAGTAATTGTGCGCTTCTTACTAATGATGACACTTATACCATATTTGAATTTAATGGCCAGAAAATACGCTTTGTCACATCCAAGAAGCTTGAGAAATATACGAAGATTATTGAATGGGACAACGGCTATCTTGTTGTCATGGCGAAGTATCAGGGCATTCCTGAGGTTGAAGAGTACATTGACTTAATTCCTATATTGGAAATGCTCTATTATGATGTCAATTCATTTCTCAGTCCAATTAAGGAGGTCAAGATAGATGGTGCAGCTTGATGTTAAAAACATAGCCGATAAAGCAGATATGATTGTGAACGGATACGCCTTCACAAAAGAAGGTGACTATATCCGCGTTCTCAATCTCAACTACCTGAACCATGCCGCTGTCATTTATAATAATCAGGTCATAGAGACTAACATGGATGATATTGAAAAACAGATTGTCCTTGACTATTTCAACGCCAACAGAGAGTTTATGGAGGTTGCAGATGCCTAAATATTATGAATTCAAGGTTTGCGGCTACTATCTGTATTACACTGCAAGCTGCATAATCGAAGCTATGCATGTCCATGCAAGCGACAGGCGGCTGACCGAAGCAGGCTCCGCAAAATTCTTTGTAATGAGTAACGGCGATACCACAGTCGAAAAACAAGGTCAGTTAAATGACCGCGAACTGAGAGAAATCCGGAAGTTCATTAAAAAGAATTACAAGGAAATGTACATTAAGTGGCAGCAATTAGCTGATACTGGCTTTTATGGTAAATAAGTGAGTGATTATATTGAACTACGAAGATTTATTAATAGAATACGATACCGAAGATATAGTTATAAAGGAAAAGCCGCTGCAATCAAGCAACGGCAGGATATATAATAACCGAATCGCAATCCGGCACGATATGAACACAGTTGATAAGACCTGCACTCTGGCTGAGGAGCTCGGACACTACTACACCACCACCGGAGACATACTCAATCAGGAGAACGTATCGAACCGCAAGCAGGAACACCGCGCACGTATGTGGGCTTATGGGAAACTTCTTCCACTTCAGTTCTTTATCCTGGCTTTTAAACACGGCTGCCGCTCCATACATGAGACGGCGGAGTTCCTTGAAGTGTCGGAGGAGTTTCTTGTCGACTGTATTAACGCTTATTACAGTAAGTATGGTCCTTTTCTTGAAACGAACGGTTACCTGTTCATGTTCAGCGAGACAGGGCTTAATATATCAAAATCAATTGAATAAAAAAGAAGCCCATAGTCACTATTGGCGTAATGGCTACGGGCAGGTTCCATGTGATGTATAATAACACCTTTCAAACAAATGTTATTATACATCGTATGGCTCCAAAACACAAGTAAATATTGGGGCTATTTTTATGCCCTTTTTTAGGAGGAAATGCGATGAGACGTGTTGTAATTTATGTAAGAGTTTCTACACAGGAACAAGCCACAGAGGGTTACTCTATCGGTGAACAGCTTGAACGGTTGCGACTCTATTGTCAGGCTCACGGCTGGATACTCGTTGAAGAGTATATTGACCCCGGATATTCAGGTGCCAACCTTGACCGGCCTGCAATCAGCAAGCTGATCTCCGATATTGGAAGCGGAACATTCGACACCGTTTTAGTATACAAGCTTGACCGTTTATCACGCTCTCAAAAGGATACCATGCATCTGATTGAGGATGTATTCATGGCAAATAACATTGATTTTATTTCCATGAGCGAAAACTTTGACACAAGCACCCCTCTTGGCAGAGCCATGATTGGAATACTGTCTGTATTCGCCCAGCTCGAGCGCGATCAGATTAAAGAACGTATGGGGATGGGTAAAGAAGCCCGTGCCAAGGAAGGCAAATGGCAGGGCGGCTCCACCGTTCCTGTCGGATATGAATACGATGTATCAACCGGAGAGCTTATTATAAATGAATATGAAGCTATGCAGGTGCGCGAGGTATTCAATCTTGTCCTTTCAGGAATGCCATATAAGACCATTGCCAACAAGCTTACAGCCAAGGGCTATACTTATAATGCCATAAGCGGTCATGTCGGAATCTGGGATGCCAAGCGCATCAAGTATGTTCTAACCAACAAGCTTTATATCGGCTACATTCGTTATAAAGACACATGGTTTCCCGGTACACATGAGCCCATCATAGACACAGAGACATTCGAGAAAGCACAGCTCTTATTCAAAGAGCGTTCTGCTTCCAATGTAGTGTGCATCAAGAAGCGGCAAGGTCAGACATCCTACCTCGGCGGTCTGCTCTACTGTAAGAAATGTGGCGCGCGGTACGCTCGAAACAGCGGTAAGAAATGGAAGAACAATGAACCTCCTCTATACTACTCCTGCTATTCACGCTCACATAAGGTTCCAAAGATGATTAAGGATCCGAACTGTAAAAATAAAACCTGGCGTATGACAGACCTTGATAATATTGTTCTGGATGAAATAAAGAAGTTGTCTCTTGAACCTGAATACATTAACACAATCAAGGAACGAGAAACATCAAAGCAGGACACCTCAAATAAAGCTGATATTCTCAAGAAAGAAATCAGGAAAATTGAAGAACAGGTATCACGTTTTCTTGACCTTTACGGTCTCGGTGCGTTTACCATTGAGCAAGTCACTGCCAAAGTGCAGCCACTTAACCAGCGTAAGCAGGACATTGAGCAGGAGCTTATCGAACTTGTAACCGATGAGACTATCCTCTCTGAGGATGAAACTCGCGAGATTGTCAGGAACTTTGACAAAGTCCTTGAACGAAGTGATTTTAATGAAATCCGCATGACAATAGATTCCCTCGTCCGATACATAGAACTGAACGATGATACCGTATATATTCACTGGAAGTTTACATGATGAATAAGAACGACAAAAAGCAGATGTGAGAACCCTCATCTGCTTTTTATCATGTAATGTCATCAGACAACCGACTCATCCCTGACATTTAATCCTTCAAGAAATGACAAATCAAGTCCATCATCCTGAATAAAGTAAGCTCCATTTCTCTCTTCTGTTCTAAAATTACCACTGTGTATGAACTCTTCTCTGCGTTCAATGGATTCCCTATCAGGATGAAGCATGCTTTCCATGAATCTATTCGCCTCACGACCACTTAAAACTACGTCTTCAGTTAAATTTCTCATGTTAATCGCCTCCCATTTCACTTTAAATAATAGAAGATATATTGTTCTAACACGTCAAGTTCCATCACCACTCGATGCCAAACACCCTTATCTCCTTGCGCATTCTGCATATTGGCAGCCCCATTACATTGTAATAGTCGCCTTCTATCTTCTCAATATACATCATGCCAAACGGGTCCTGAATACCGTATGCTCCGGCTTTTCCCTCCCAGTAATATTTCTTCTTGGGTGTATCGCATATATGGTCACCCGCTTTATCCATCGGCTCTCCTGTCGCAACATAAGCCTCAATCTGCTCATCCGTCATCGGTGCGACATAAACCTTCGTCTCCTCGACGAATGTCCTTGTCTGTGCAATTCCTTCCTTAAGATATACCAGTGAAACTCCCGTGTATACACTGTGCTGCTTTCCCTGAAGGAGCTTAAGCATTCTCACAGCGTCATCCTTATCCTTCGGCTTTCCAAGTATCTCATCCTTATATGCGACAATGGTGTCTGCGCCTATAACCAGCACATTCTGTCCGTCACCATCGTTCCCGCTCTTATCATCAGATAGCGAATCCATAGCTGCCTTGTACACCAGCTCCCTCGCCTTCTGCGATGAGAGCTCCATGACTATCTCCCATGGAATCTTACGCGTAATTACCTCTTCACAATGGCTTGGCATAACTTCAAATTCCAGTCCCATCTGCTTTAAAAGTTCCTTGCGTCTTGGTGATGCGGACGCAAGAATTATTTTGTTCATATCGCGGATCGTCTTCATCCGATACATCCTCCAAAATACCTATGTTTATCATTTTCTATTCTTATCAGAATGATTATAATGCATACTCGCATAACCGTCAATTCATAAATATAAATAAAAGAGTGCATGAAAAATGTAATCCATTCTTCACACACTCTTTAAAAGACTTATCTTTCAGGCATTTTCTTCAAGCTCCACATCGTCTAGCTTGACATCTATGCCTCTTGTCTCAACCGGGGTCGAAAACACAATCTGGGTACTCGTCCTTCCGAACTTCTGAAGCTGTCCGATAAATGTATCAAGCTCCTGCGTACTTGGAAACATCACCTTAAGCAGCATTGAAAAATCACCTGTTACGCAGTTACATTCAACAACATTCGGACATGCCTTTACAAACGGGTAAAACTCCGGCTTCTGTGTCGGCATGACATCCAGATTGATAAATGCCGTTATATGGTATCCCAGCTTAAACGGATTCACCTTTGCCTCATAGCCTGAGATAATCTGCTCCTTCTCAAGCCTCTCAATTCTCGCCGAAACGGCAGGTGAGGATAAAAATACCTGCTCCGCCAACGCCTTCAACGGCATTCTCGCATTCTTCTGAAGTAGTGTAATTATTTTTTTATCAATTCTGTCCATATAAGCATTCCTCCGAAAATAAAAAAGACAATATCTCCGCCAACTTAATAAAAATAAGCACATACGGCAAATATTGTCTTCTTTGACATTTGATATTAATTTTTTAAACTTAAATACATAATACATTACATTAATTAAAATATCAAGTTTTTTTTATAATTATTTTTGTCCCGATAATATTTTGTCTACATCCATTATTTTGATGACACTGTAAAATCATTCAAACCGAATTTAAAAACTACCGTATATCCCATGCCTACGCCTTATTCTGATTGCTTTTTTGTCATGTATATGATATTTTGTAATGGAAGCAGCTTCAGACACCAGAATATTTCTAAAAAGAATAATATAGCACCCTACATTATCGGTGCAGAAAGAGGAGAATATGTCTAACAAAAATAATAATGAGGATTACATGAATGAGTTTGAGGAGGGTACAGTAACACTTTCCCTCGATGACGGAAAAGAAGTAGAATGTGGTATCGTTGCGGTATTCCCTGTCGGTGAGCAGGACTATATCGCACTTCTCCCACTTAACGATGAGGACGCAGCCGACGGCGAAGTGTATCTCTATCAGTATTTTGAGGATGAAAACGGAGAGCCATCACTCGGCAATATTGAGGATGACGAAGAGTATGAGCGTGTTGCGGATGCCTTCGATGAGCTTATGGATGAGGATGAATACGCAGAGCTCTTAGCAGACGATGAGGATGAGGAATAATCCTCACCCCCCTGAAAAACATTACCCTGAATAATTGGTACCTGAGCGGTTCCATCTGTAACCACTTGTGCCCCTGTTAAAGCCTCCGCCAGCGGGGGCTTTTTCGTTGTCCTTTGGCTTCTGCGCTGTATACAGACCAGCCTCTATGAGGAATCTGCTCACCTCAAGATTCTTATTGTACTTCTCGCTCGCACTATATATATACAGCCGGCTCTTTGCACGCGTCATTGCCACATAGAACATTCTGCGCTCCTCCTCGATGTCTGAGTCAAGCACAGCCTTTCTGTGCGGGCATACCCCCTCATTGGCATCTATAATGAAAACCGTGTCAAACTCAAGTCCCTTGGAGCTGTGCATTGTAGTCAATGTAACCCTCGGCACGCTTTTGTCCGGAACCTCATGTACGCGCTGTCTGTATTCGCTCACCGCCCTGTCCCACTCCACAAAGGTATTGTGTTCTCTCGCACTCTCATGGATGTCATTTAAAACATCAAACAGCTCATCCGGCTGAATGTGATGGTTTAGCGCATAATCCGCAATATACTCATCGTATCCTATTCCGCGTCTTATATAGTTGACAGCTGCGTATGGGTTAAGCTTTGCCACCATGGCAAGGTCGTCCTTTAATTTCATTATGCGCTCCACCATCCACTGCTTGTCCTCGTAGTATGAGCACAGCTTATCAAGGTCTATCTCCTCGTCTGTGAGATAATCCCTGCCTATGTATCTCTTCGGCTTATTGCACACCGAAATGAAATCAGCCCTGTTAGCAGTGCCAAGAGCCAGCCTTATGTATGCAAAAATATCCTTGGCTATCCAATGCTCAAACATATCCGGCAGCTTATCCCTTATCTGAAACGGAATCCCATTCTCCATGAGCCTTCTTACCAGCGAACCGATTCCCGCTGAGGTTCTGTACAGTACAGCTATGTCACTGTAGCTTTTCTTCTCCCCATGCACAAGCGCCTTTATCCTCTCGCACACCTCGGCGTACTCATCGATAAAATCCTTGGTCTGCCTCACAATCACGGCTCCGCCGCCCTGCTTGTCCGTTCTTATATTCTTCTTGTATCTTTTATTGTTGAATCTTATGACGTCTCCCGCCGCCTTCACAATCTCCGGTGTGGAGCGGTAGTTCACATCAAGCACGACCTTTCCGGCATTTCTGTAGTCATTGCCGAAGTTGAGCATGATATCCGGCTTAGAGCCTCTGAAGCCATAGATGCTCTGGTCATCATCCCCGACAATGAACAGATTATTCTCCGGCTGTGCAAGAAGCCTTATCGTGTCATACTGAACCTTATTGATATCCTGAAATTCATCGATAAGGATATACTTAAACTTGCTCTGCCATGCAGAAAGGATGTCCCTCCGCGCCGTGAGAAGCTCGTAGGTATAGCACAGCATATCCTCAAAATCTATCTTTCTGCTGCCGCGCAGCTTACCGGAATACTCCTCATAAATGCTCCTGAATACATCCGAAGGGCAGTTGGTTGAATAGTAATTCTCTATGGCGATTCTGTCCGACTTGACACGACCTATCTCACCAAGCACATTCCCGACAAACTCACGCTCATCCTCAATGTCCAGCTCATGCCTTGTAATCGCATTTTTAACAATGGAATATCTTTCCTCCTCCTTCACGATGTTCGATGCTGAAAGGTTATAAGCATGCTTTAATATAGTAAAAAATACCGCATGAAATGTTCCAAACGTCACGTTTCTGCCTCTGTTATCATCCATAAGCCTGTAAAAGCGTTCCCTCATCTCCTCCGCAGCTGCTTTCGTAAACGTAATCACAAGAATATTAAGCGGATTGACTCCCTGTTCAATCAAGCGCTTAACCCTCCTTGTGATTACAGTAGTCTTGCCTGAGCCAGGTCCTGCAAGCACCAGCATAGGTCCCTCTATATGATTGATTGCGTTATTCTGTGCGTCATTAGACTGCATATTACCCCTCATTTCTCCTAGGAATTGCTGTATAGTATCCATATATATGTGTATCTTAAAACATTCTACCCACCATGCGCCGGCATGTCAAGCTATGCAGGCTTATATAAATACATACCGGCGCATATCATGACATACTGACGCATATCATGACATACTAACGCATATCATGACATACTGGCGTATATCAGGACATACTAACGTATGCAACAGTGCCCTGACTCATGCCACTTCATGTCCTGACATGCCGGTGTTTAGTCATGCTATGATATGGCAGAAAAACGAAGCCTGCATTCTTTTTAGCTACAGCAGGCTCCGTCTCGTGGTTATCAATAAATATTCAGATCAGTAACCGTTATCTGCTCACAAATGTAGCACATTCCGTCTCAGAAGATATCATAGCATGTGTCCCTGTCACATCGACATGCTTTGCAGTACAATTCTTATCATCATTGTAACGGCACTTAACCGCATCGCAGATGATATTAGTCACCCTCTTAGGCTCACATTCGCATGCAGATGTCACTCTTGGGCTTCCGCATTCGCAGAATGAGGCACAACAGGTAGCTGATGAACTCTCAGCCATTGTTCCTTCCACCTTGATTCCGTCTCTCTTACAACAATTACAGTCATTGTATGCACAACTCTTTACACCACAAGCTAAATCATTCATGTCCACACCTCCAATAATAATATACAACGAAAAATCATTGCATGATTAGTATGGAACAGAATTCGTTTTTTATTCCTGAACAGTGACAATTTTCTTAAATATATGTATTGATGTCAGATTTCATATAATTAAGCGGATACATAGTTTATCAAACATTGAGTCCATGAATCATCGTTATTTCAAAACAATTTATCAATAAGCATGAATACTCCGAACAAAACAGGCTGGTGCGCAAGATATATTATCATGGTATGTCTTCCGATAAAAGCAAGCGGTCTGCAAAAATTATTGTATAAAAATCCCGGAAGCTTTTTACTTTTTAAAACATAACCACCCATGGCACCCGACAGGAACAAAAAGCCCCACGGAATAACCGGATAATAGTCGGCGGAAAACAGCTTCTGCGAAAATCCCATTATGTACAGAAATATATTTTTTCCTCCATAGAGGAAGCCCGGCATAGGAATGCGCCGGTACATAAGCTGTATATAACCATCATATATATCCCTGCATACAACAAACATAAACAAAAATACTAACATCCATATAAGACGTCCATACACTTTTTCTTTGTCAAATGCTTCCCTTTTCACAGCCTTTTTCCCTGATATATATCCGCATAGTCCATATATAACCATCATCGTTCCAAGAAGATGAAGGATACCGAAAATAATCGTCTGCGATGGCATCACAGCTATCGTTACAACAGACAACAGCAAAGCTATAGCAACCGTCTTTACGCCCCTTTTCAGATTGCTGCGCGAAAAATTACATGATATGCCCGATATGAATATAAGTGAACCGGACATGCAGTCGCGTACGGTAGAAAACCAGTCTGAATACAGATATGGTATCTCATGTCCTAAAATATCATTCAAATCATACATGAAATGGTAATAGACAACATATATTATCAGTATTCCCCTTATTATATCAAGAAGATGTATTCTGTTATTTTTATCTTTTCCTGTCAAGCGGTTCATCCCAATCCTCATTTTTCTTTAAAATGGACTGTTATTTCATATCCTCCCGGACAAAAGCCTTCCGTATCTCCACACCCATCTGTCTGCAAGTCATGCCGGAATATAGGACATCTATATTTAACATGTTATCACAATGTATCATCTTTAGCAACATAATATTCCGGGAAACTTCACAGAACAGTGACTAATTACACAGATCCAAATTAAAAGCCCCATTTTAACAGGCTGTCCATGCCGGCATTTTCCACCCACATTTTTCCGGACAATATAAAATGATTCGGATATCAAAACATCCCCATTTTAGCTATGAGTGTATAACGTATTATATCTATGCATATCAGAATAAATTAACTTCAAAAATAAATGTAATGCGTTGACTTTTCATTCACGCTGTTATAAACTGTTTTAGTTCCTGCAATACAGGAACTGTGATATCATAGCGGTTCAGGCATTATTCTTAATGTCTGCTAAGAGGGAAGCAGGTGGAAGGCCTGAACGAACCCGTCGCTGTATAGGAATAGTCCGTCCAACGCTTGTGCCGTGTAAAAGTCACTGGGTTATTTTCCCGGGAAGACGTGGATGGGTGCCATGTCCTGAGTCAGAAGACCTACCCTATGTAAATAAATATATGTCTGCGTGGATCCGGACATTATTTCATCACGCAAAAATACAATCTATTATTTAAGGAGAAAACAAATGAGCAAAAAGAACAAAAAGATTTTATTCGGTGTTCTTGGCTTAGTTGTAGCTGTTGTAGTTCTGGCACTGCTCTACATCAACTTCAGACCTCAGCCAAAGGATGCAGGTGGCAGCAAAACCATCACATTAACTGTAGTATTCGCAGACGAAAGCACCAAGGAATTCACTATCAAGACCAATGAGGACTTTCTTCGCGGTGCTCTTGAGCAGGAGAACCTCATCGCAGGAGACGAATCCGATTGGGGCTTATACGTCAAGACTGTTGCCGGTGTGACCGCAGATGATTCCGCAAATCAGTACTGGGCACTCTATATCGGTGACGATTATTCCCAGACAGGCGTTGATACAACACCGGTCAACGATGGTGACTCCTTTAAGTTCGTAATTGAGTCATATTAAAATATCGTAAATTGTCATGAAATATACAACCTTTGAAATAGTAATACTTGGAATGCTTGGAGCTATCGCCTGTGTATGTCAGGTGGCTTTGAGCTTCCTTCCCAATGTAGAGGTTGTGTCCATACTTTTCATTGTTTATACCAAGGTCTTTGGAAAAAAGGCTCTCTTCCCGATATATGTATTTGTTCTTCTGGAAGGAATCTTCTGGGGCTTTGGAAGCTGGTGGATAATGTATCTTTATATATGGGCTGTTCTGTGGGGCATAACGATGCTGTGCCGCCGCAACGATTCCTCAATTACATGGGCTATAATCAACGGCGCTTATGGGCTTAGCTTCGGTGCACTGTGCTCCATCACGCAGGGTGTGATGTTCGGTATCGGTTCAGGCTTTGCTTATTTTATTAGCGGAATTCCTTTTGACATTACGCATTGTATAGGCAATTTTTTTACAGCATTGTTTCTGTATAAGCCTCTTACAATTTTGCTCTCAAAAGCAAGGAAAATGCTTGTAAAATAACACTTATTGACGTAAAATAAATATAAATCCGGGGTTGCCTTATCCGGCAGCCCCTTTTGTTTTACAGGATGATTCTATACTAATAACGTTGCTGCTTTTGTTCGCAGCAGAATCGAGGTTACTATGTCAGAAAAATATGTTGCATATGTCGGATCATATACACATGATTCAAGTAAAGGAATAACCATCTTAGATGTTGACAACGAAGCCGGACGAATGGCTTACCGTGAAGAGGTGATAGTCAACAATTCATCGTATCTGATTGTATCCCACAGTGGAAGATATCTTTATTCTATAGTGGATGAGGGTATTGCCTCCTTCAAGATTCTTCCGGACGGAGGACTTGAGTACATGACCACCTCATCAATAAAGGGCATGAGAGGCTGCCATCTTTCAATGACAAAGGCAGATGACTATATATTCGTATCCGGTTACCATGACGGCAAGCTTACAGTCCTTCACGTAAACGAGGACGGAACCGTCGGCACTATAACAGATGAGATATACCACAGGGGAATGGGAAGTATCGCGGAGAGAAATTTCCGTCCTCACATCAACTGCTCCGTTCTCACACCTGATGAGGACTTATTATGTGTATGCGATATAGGTATGGATCAGGTCAAGCTCTATGATTTCAATAAGGCTACAGGCAGGCTCAAGCTGTCCGACATCATACGCTGCCAGCTCGAGTCCGCTCCGCGTGAGATTACCTTCAGCCCGGATGGAAAATTCGCCTATATCGTATGCGAATTGAAGAATTACATTGACGTATACAGGTATACCCCGGATGCCAGGACACGTTTTGAGTTCGTGCAGAATATCTTCACTGTCCGTAAGGGACATAAGGAGAATACCGCTGCTGCTGCAATTCAGGTATCCAAAAACGGCGATTATGTATTATGCTCCAATGCCGGCGACAATAGCGTTACAATCTATTCAACAGACAAGGAATCAGGTCTTTTAACCCTTAAGAACAGTCTTCCTATAAGCGGCGACTATCCTAAGGATATCAACCTGTTCCCCGATGAGAAACACCTTGTATCGGTTAACCATGAATCCGGTTCATTGACATTCTTTACTATCAACTATGAAAAGGGGCTTCTGGTAATGAACGGCAATCCGATAAAGATTGATACACCTAACTGTATCACAATACATAAGCTTGCATAATATTGAATTAATCAGACACTCCGTATTTTATAAAATGTAAAAAAATCATGGAATAAAAAAGCTGAGACAGTCCTTATATAAGCTGTCTCAGCTTTTTTGTATATTTTGACATTATTGTATGCCGCATTTTCTATATATGCAGAATTACTTTTTCTGTCCCTTGGAATCCCTTTTAGAAAGTCTCAGTTTTTTCAACGAGATATCCTTATCCCTGTACTGAATAGATACATCAGCCTCCTCTGGTATAATGTACACTTCGTCAACATTATCACTATCGTCAACCTTCATACCACGTACACCGACTGCGCTCTTCTTCTTCTCTGGTATCTCTTCAAGCATAAACTTAAGAAAATAGCCGTTCTCCGTCTGAAGCACAACACTCTGTGTATTCACTGTGCTGACAACCTCAATGCTCGTCACAAGGTCGCCCTCCATAAGCTTAGTGGCGGCAACTGTCCTCTTAGATACATCAAATTCCGAACCATCAACAAGCTTCATCATAGCCTTCTTGGTTGTAAACAACAGCTTCCTGCCTGCAAGCAGACTGTTACAGCATAAGAATATAATCTCCTCACCCGCACTGCTGTAGTTGCCAAGATTGTCAATAGGAGTTCCCTTGTCGCGGAACTTCACAAACGGTATATCCCTCACCTTTATCTGATGGAGATTTCCATTGTCGGTAAAAATACATATCCTGTCGGTGTTCATACAGTTAAACACATACTTGTTCTCCGCATGAACTGCCTCCCTGTTTCTATCATAGGCTGCCGTGTCTATGGTCTTAGCATACCCGAAACGATCCATGAGGAATACAACCTCCTGCTCAACAAGCTTCTGCTCCTCGAACACTGCTGCCTTTCCATCCTCTATGATTGTCCTTCTAGGGAGCGCATACTCTTTCTTGATATTGTCTAAATCCTTCTTGATAACCTTCACCATAGTTCTTCTGCTGTTCAGTATATCCTCGTATTCAGCAATCCTGGCAAGTGTCTCCTCATACTCCTTCTCAAGTGCAAGAATCTCAAGACCGATAAGCTTATAAAGACGAAGCTCCAATATAGCGCCTGCCTGTTTCTCGGTAAAATGGAGCTTGGAAGCATCCTTGCGTGATTTCTCAGTCTTAAAGCTAATACCCTCCGTATTTCCGGTAATCAGACAGTCCTTTGCCATCTTAAGGTTCTTGCTGCCCCTCAGTATCTCGATAATCAGGTCAATTATATTGCAGGCGCGTATGAGTCCTTCCTTAATCTCCTTATTTTCAAGTTCCTTATTCAGAAGCGTGGTATATTTTCTTGTGGCCAGCTCGAACTGGAAGTCAATATGATGTGTAATTATCTGCTTAAGTCCGAGTGTCTCCGGTCTTCCATCGACAATCGCAAGCATGTTAACACCGAATGTATCCTCAAGCTTCGTCTTCTTATACAGCATATTGATAAGCTTATCTACGTCCACATTCTTCTTAAGCTCTAAGACAATGCGTATTCCCTCCTTGGAGGACTCATTGGATATATCCGTTATGTCCTGTGTCTTTTTAGTCTCAATAAGGTCCACAACATCTGATATGAACTTACCTATGCCTGCACCTATCATGGTATACGGAATCTCAGTTATGACAAGCCTATCCTTATCGCCCTTCTTAGCTGCCTGCTCGAACTCAACCTTGCCGCGGAGCTTGATTCTTCCCGTACCACTCTCATAAATATCAGGAAGCTCACTCTTATTTACAACAAGTCCTCCCGTAGGAAAATCCGGTCCTATAATATACTGCATAAGCTCCTGTGTTGTTATATCAGGATTATCCATACATGCCTTCACAGCATCTATAACCTCGCCAAGATTATGGGTAGGTATATTTGTTGTCATACCGACTGCAATACCCTCAGAACCATTGACCAGAAGATTCGGAACCCTTACCGGAAGAACCACAGGCTCTTTCTCCGTCTCGTCAAAGTTCGGCATGAAATCCACCACATTCTTATCAAGATCGGCAAGGTATACATCCTGTGTGAATTTCTTGAGCTTAGCCTCCGTATATCGCATAGCCGCAGCGCCATCCCCTTCAATAGAGCCGAAATTACCATGTCCGTCGACTAATGCCATTCCCTTCTTAAAGTCCTGCTCCAACACAACAAGCGTGTCATATATTGAGCTGTCACCGTGCGGATGATATTTACCCATCGTATCTCCAACGATACGCGCCGATTTACGATGCGGCTTGTCATAGTTAAGTCCAAGCTGTTCCATCGCATAGAGCACACGTCTCTGCACAGGCTTAAGCCCATCGCGTACATCCGGCACGGCACGCGCCGTAATTACGCTCATCGAATAATCTATGTATGATTTCTGCATCAGCTCAGAATACTCTGTCTGCATAATCTGCTCTGCCATCTTATATCCTCACTTTACATTCTAATTTATCTGCTTCATGTGGTCAAAACATGCTATATATACTTAGCTGTGTATAACGTATTATGTTTATGCATATCAGCTCCATTGTCCGAAGCAAGATGTTCTAAGAACATCCAAGCTTCTCCCAAAAGTCGTGATATGCATAAACATAATACGTTATACACTTGTATATTAAATCGGTATGTTTTGACACCTATATGTAATTGCCAAAACCCTTATGCAAGGTCAAGCTCCGCATCATGCGCATGCTCGTGGATAAACTCACGGCGCGGTCCGACATCGCTTCCCATAAGCATTGAAGTCACATCGGATGCCATCTTCGCATCCTCTATCTCAACACGCTTAAGTATTCTTGTCTCAGGATTAAGTGTAGTCTCCCAGAGCTGATCCGCATCCATCTCACCAAGTCCCTTATATCTCTGGAGCGTGAAATTACCTGTATGCGTCTTTCTGTACTTCTCAAGAGCCTTATCATCATAGAGATACTGTCCTTCGCCCTTCCTAGGGACTACCTTATACAGTGGAGGTGTTGCAAGATATACATGCCCCTCCTGAATAAGCTCAGGCATGAATCTATAAAAAAACGTGAGAAGCAAGGTTGCTATATGTGCGCCATCAACGTCGGCATCAGTCATTATGATAATCTTATTGTATCTGAGCTTGGTTATATCAAAATCATTGCCATATCCTTCAGAGAATCCACATCCAAAGCTCGTTATCATGGTCTTAATCTCAGCATTTCCAAGCACCTTGTCCATCGTTGCCTTCTCGACATTGAGAATCTTACCTCTTATGGGAAGAATAGCCTGTGTACGTCTGTTTCTTGCCGTCTTTGCAGAACCTCCGGCAGAATCTCCCTCAACTATGAACACCTCACACTCCTCAGGGTTACGACTCTCACAGTTGGCAAGCTTTCCGTTGCTGTCACATGAAAACTTCTGCTTGACCAGGAGATTGGTCTTAGCCTTCTCCTCAGCCTTGCGAATCTTAGCCGACTTCTCCGCACAGGCAATGACAGTCTTCAATGTCTCAAGATTCTTATCAAAATATCTTACAAGCTCGTTCCCTGTAACCTCAGCTACAACCTTACCTGCATCCTGATTATCCAGCTTAGTCTTAGTCTGTCCCTCAAATCTAGGCTCCGGATGCTTTACTGCCACAACAGCCGTCATTCCGTTACGGACATCCTGCCCGGTGAAATTCACATCCTTATCCTTAAGTATGCCAAGCTCCCTTGCATACTGGTTGATAACTACGGTAAACTTGGTCTTAAAGCCGGTAAGATGTGTTCCGCCCTCCTGAGTGTAGATATTGTTACAGAAACCAAGGATATTCTCCTGAAACGCGTCCACGAACTGTACCGCACACTCTACCTCAATGCCCTCGCTTGTATGCTTGAAGTAGATGACATCGTGAAGTGTCTCAAGCCCCTCATTGAGCGCCTTTACATAAGCCTTAATTCCATCAGGCTCATGGAATACTTTGCTCTCCTCCTCATTAGTTCTCTTATTTTCAAAATATATGGTAAGTCCCGGATTAAGATATGCTGTCTCATGCAGTCTGCTCTTTACCTGATCCGCCTTGAAATATGTCTTCTCAAATATCTCATCATCAGGCAGGAACGTAACTGTGGTTCCTGTATCATTCTTCCTGCATGTCCCGATCTCAGCAAGCGGAGCCATAACATGCCCTCTCTCGTAGCGCTGCTTATACACCTTACCATCCTGTCTTATCTCGACCTCAAGCCATCTCGACAGGGCATTGACAACGGAAGCGCCAACTCCGTGCAGACCTCCCGATATCTTGTAAGCCCCATCACCGAACTTACCACCCGCATGGAGTATCGTGAATACAACCTCAACAGCCGGTATTCCCGCCTTAGGATGAATACCCACAGGAATTCCTCTTCCATTATCCCTGATTGTAGCTGTGCCATCCTTATTGAGTGAAACCCATATAGAATCACAATAGCCTGCAAGGTGTTCATCAACCGCATTGTCGGCTATCTCATATATAAGATGATTAAGTCCCTTCGTGGACACACTTCCTATGTACATTCCCGGACGTTTTCTTACCGCCTCAAGCCCTTCTAAGATTGTAATGCTGCCCGCACCATAATCCTGTCTATTATCTGCCATACTTCTCCTCATTTCCTATAAACTATTTTCGTCACATTCAAAATCGAATATACGTTCGTATTATAACACTGTTTTAGTTTATTTTTCAATAGTTTTTCCAAATTATATAATATTTTCAACAGTAAAGAACCATACTATCGCTATTTCCAATCTAACAATAGTATGGTTCATCCTATCTGTGTATTATATCACTGTTCGTAATGTAATAAAACCATTATTTCTATTCTATCACATAAAACCCATCCTGTCTACACTCCGAGAATCTTCCTTACAGTCTCTTCCATCTGTGTCCTGTCACATACTCTGTTGTGAATAACAGGTGCGGTTCTTATATCCTCTATCGCCTGCGGAACTGCCACATTGGCAATCTTGGACAATTCATCAACAAGCTCAAAGTCTGTCATGCTGTCATACTTAGCCTTGTCAATTGCATCCATAACGCTCCTTGTAAACTTAAACGGGCTGGCTGTCGAAGCAATGACGGTCTTAGTCTTGTCACCTGAATTTTCGGTATACTTCTTATAGACAGCAGCTGCCACTGCAGTATGCGTGTCGATGACATAGCCTGTATCTTCATATATTGCCTTGATTGTATCGGCAGTCTCCTTCTCACTCGCATAATTTCCGTAGAAATCATCAAGCTGTGCCTTCATGGAGTCCGTAATCTCATAGCGTCCGTTCTCCTTAAGCTGGCTCATAAGGCTGCGGTTAGCCTCAGCAGAACCGCCTGCAATCCTGTATATAAGTCTCTCAAGGTTGCTTGAGATAAGAATATCCATTGACGGAGAGCTTGTAAGCTTAAATTCTCTGTTCCTGTCATACACACCTGTTGAAAAGAAATCATACAATACCTTATTCTCATTTGAAGCACATACAAGCTTTCCAATAGGAAGTCCCATATTCTTTGCATAAAATGCTGCAAGAATATTTCCGAAATTTCCTGTAGGAACCACAACATTAATCTTCTCCCCCTCAGAAATCTCTTCATTGGCAAGAAGCTTTACATAAGCATACACATAATAAACAATCTGAGGAACAAGTCTGCCTATGTTAATTGAGTTAGCCGATGAGAACTGATAGCCTGCACCATCAAGCTCCCCGGCAAGCTCCTTATTTCCGAATATATTCTTGACACCTGTCTGCGCATCATCAAAATTACCCTTGATAGCCACAACATATGTATTATCACCCTTCTGTGTAACCATCTGCTTCTCCTGAATAGGGCTTACTCCATCCTTAGGATAAAATACAATAATCTTTGTTCCCTTCACATCGGCAAAGCCGGCAAGTGCAGCCTTACCTGTATCTCCCGATGTGGCTGTCAGAATAACTATATCATTCTTAATATTATTCTTCTTAGCAGATGTTGTCATAAGATGTGGCAGAATCGAAAGTGCCATATCCTTAAATGCAATCGTAGCACCATGGAACAGCTCAAGGAAATATGCTCCATCCGCCTTCACAAGAGGTGCAATCTCAGTTGTATCGAACTTCGAATCATACGCATTCGCTATGCAGCTTTTAAGTTCCTCCTCTGTAAAATCTGTGAGGAAAAGCTTCATTACTTCATAGGCAACCTCACCATAGCTCATACACGCAAGCTCTTTAAGACTCTTATCAAGAACCGGTATGGTCTCCGGAACAAAAAGACCGCCGTCATCGGCAAGACCTTTAAGAATAGCCTTTGAGGCTGTCACTCTAACACTGTCATCCCTTGTACTTTTATAAAATAATTCCATAGCGTCCTCCAACAGATTATTTTTTAACTGCTTCATGTAACAGGCTTTGCAGTATACATTTAAAACAAAAGGCGATAAGCCTAATACTTATCGCCAATTTTATCACACTTTATTCCATTAAACAAGTAAAATCTTTAATAAAAATTAAAGAAAACATGTCCATTATATTCGAACAGCCTGTTAAGGTTCATCGCAAACCAGCTTCCTTCTCCCGCCGATGCCGACGCTGCGAAGAAAAGTGCTCCGTCCGAATAATCTTCACCGACAAGTGCCCTGTCAACGGCTTCGTATGATGTGTCCGTCAGTGTGACGGAATAGAATCTTCCATCCATTATAGGCTGGAACTGTACTCCGTTTCCCTGATAAATTACATCCGTTACATTATCAGGAAATTCCTTAGAAAATACTCTGTTTATTACTACATTGGCAACCAGAATCTTTGCTTTCACATCAAGTCCTGTCGCTTCAGCCTCGACAATGCGGACCAGATTATCATAATCCTCATCCGTAATTGCAATAATCGGACTGATATAATCTGCACTTACAAGCATTTCATCCGATTCTGTTTCTGCCATTCTGGAATTCACATCTGCATAGACACATTTATACTTCAAAAGCTTTTCTTCAATATCCAGATTCATCAACGGATTAACCGCAAACTGTATCTGCTGTTCTGTGTCATTAATAAGAGATGTGAATACTGCCTTCTCTTCATCGGTGTCATCATCGTCCTCTTCATCTTCCGCAGCAACCTGTCCGGTTCCTGTGTTGGAGGAAACTACATTGTTCTTTCCGCCACCACCGTAGCATGTAGAATTCAGACACACAACCGCAATCACAGCTGAACCTGAAGCGATTATCGCACATCTTCTGTACATACTCTTTGTAATGGTCCTGAAGAAACTAAAAACACCATTAAAGAGCGAAAAAATATTCTTCATCTTTAAACCTCTCATTTCAAATCAATGTTTTTCGTTCTTTTGCAATTATATTTATGAAATTGATTTTGTCAATCAAAACACTTTTTTTTGTGAAAAACGTCTTTTGTAACATTTTCGTAACATTTTTCATCAGCATTATTTCCATATATTTTGTAATTTATGCTTATTTTTTGTACATATTGACACTTGAAATTTTTCTTTGCTAAATAATCACACAAAATATTCTCGTCTTTTCACCGATTTTATTTTTTTAAAGTGGAGATTTCCGCCCTATTTTTTTGATTTTTTAAGCATTTAAGTGGGAGAAAAACCTTAAAATCGTGATAAAAACGAAATAACAAGTCAAAAAAATGTAACTACTTACATTTTTATACCACTGCATACTGCAAGCATAGCTTGCAGTACTGCCACCAATAAGTTGTTTGAAAGTTTCACTTTCAAACTTATACCCCTGCATACTGCAAGCAATGTCTGCAGTACTGCCACCAAATAAGTAGTTTGAAAATTTTATTTTCAAACTTTACACATCAAAAGTATCTTTGAATTGAAAGAATCACAATAACAAGCTATAATATCAGCAGGTATGCCTCCAAAATAAAATTTACAGAAAAGAGAACCGCCATGTCACTTCCCGGAGCCTTCAAAGCACAAAAAAAGGACGGCACAGTATACTACCGTGCCTCCGTAACATACAAAAATAAACATATAAGTCTCGGCAGCTTTGCAGCCGAAAACGATGCCTCCTCCGCTTACTGCGAAGCCCAGAAAATTGTGTCCGACACAGGTAGCATCTATAACATAGACAGCTACCATGAGCACTGCCGGCTATTATCCTTTGACAAATACATATCACTTCTCAATTTCCGTGACAATAATTTTTACATAAAAACACCTATTTACATGGCTAAAAATTATTTTATCTACTATCTCTCCGAAAATGAAGCCCTCAAGTTCGACGTCGATGACCTTTTCTATTTTTCAAATCACTCGATTATGAAAAGACAGGGGTATCTTTTCGTGGCAGACTACGGAATGCAGGTGAATATCCTGTCGCGCTACGGAATACGAAGCCACGCTGTAAAAGGACGCGATTATGAGTTTATAAATGGTGATGACCATGACTACCGCTACCATAATATCCGCATAATCAACCGTTACTATGGCGTTGAGGCAATAAAAAAGAACGGCCGCACCAGCTACCGTTCCCGTATCCATATAAATGGAAACTATATAATAGGAAGATACAGCTCCGAAAACGAAGCTGCCATAGCATATAACAAGGCTGTGGCAATGCTTCGCGACAAGGGTTGTACAACTGCATATCCTGAAAATTACATCGAAGATATATCTGCCATAGAATATGCCAAGCTTTACAACTCTGTCAAGCTTTCAAAAAACTTCCGTGAGTATCTTTCTACTTATTATTAATATAATTTATAAGTCCTCCTGCAGATATGAGCTTCTGCATGAACTCAGGAAATGCCTGCCCCCTGTACTGCTTTCCCTTGGTGACATTGGTAATGATACCACTGTCAAAATCGATATCCACCTGATCACCATCCTCGATATCCCTGCTCGCCTCTGCACACTCTATTATCGGAAGACCGATGTTGATGGCATTGCGGTAAAAGATTCGTGCGAACGTCTCAGCTATTACGCAGCTCACACCTGCCGCCTTGATTGCGATAGGAGCATGCTCTCTGGAAGAACCGCAGCCGAAGTTCTTATCAGCCACAATTATATCTCCTTTATGTACCTTCTTAACGAAATCCTTATCTATATCCTCCATGCAATGTGCAGCAAGCTCCGCAGGATCCGATGAATTCAGATATCTTGCCGGGATTATTACATCTGTATCAACATTATCGCCGAATTTGAATACTTTTCCTGATGCTTTCATAGCCAATCCTCTTTTCTTCTATATAAATATTATCCAAAAAATTATAATCCAAGCTCCGAAGGCTGGCTTATCTTTCCTGTAACTGCACTTGCTGCAGCAACAGCCGGACTTGCAAGATATACCTCAGACTTCACATGTCCCATACGTCCAACGAAGTTACGGTTGGTTGTCGATACACAGCGCTCACCCTCTGCAAGAATACCCATATATCCGCCAAGGCAAGGACCGCATGTAGGAGTGCTCACTACCGCTCCAGCTTCAATAAACGTCTTTAACATTCCTTCCTCCATAGCCTTTAAATATATAGTCTGCGTTGCAGGAATGATTATAACTCTCAACCCGTCCGCTACCTTTCTGCCCTCAAGAACCTCTGCCGCTATTCTAAGGTCATCTAAGCGTCCGTTTGTGCAGGAGCCTATAACAACCTGATCAATCTTTACCTCTCCTGCCTCATCGACGGTATGTGTGTTCTCAGGAAGATGAGGGAATGCCACTGTCGGCTTAAGTGTACTCAAATCAATCGTGTACGTCTCATCATATACAGCGTCCTCGTCCGCCTCATATATGGTATACTTCTTAGTTGAGTGTTCTCTTATATATGCCTCTGCTATATCATCGACAGGGAATATGCCATTCTTTCCACCAGCTTCAATAGCCATATTGGCAATGGTAAATCGGTCATCCATGGACAGATTCTTAACTCCGTCCCCAACAAACTCCATCGACTTATAGAGTGCTCCGTCAACACCTATCATTCCTATAATATGAAGAATGACATCCTTTCCGCTCACCCACTTAGAAGGCTTGCCTGTAAGCACGAACTTGATTGCCGAAGGCACCTTGAACCATGCCTTTCCTGTAGCCATGCCCGCCGCCATATCGGTTGAACCTACTCCGGTTGAGAATGCACCTAACGCACCATAAGTACAAGTATGCGAATCGGCTCCTATAACCACATCGCCTGCAACTGTAAGACCTTTTTCAGGAAGAAGGGCATGCTCTATTCCCATCTGTCCTACCTCAAAATAATTGGTTATCTCATTCTTTTTTGCAAACTCTCTCACGCACTTACAATGCTCCGCAGACTTGATATCCTTATTCGGTACAAAATGATCCGGCACAAGCGCTATCTTATCCTTATCAAACACACCTGTTTTCTTCATCTTATCCATCTCATGGATAGCTACCGGAGATGTTATATCATTGCCAAGAACAAGATCAAGATCTGCTTCAATAAGCTGTCCTGCTTCTACATAAGGAAGACCTGCATGCGCTGCAAGAATCTTCTGTGTCATCGTCATACCCATAATAATTCCTCTTTCCTGTTCATCAGTCCGAATAATCACATCGGTCTGATTTGTTGTTACTTGAATAATAACACATTTTCTGTTATTCTTAAAATACATATTATTTATAGTTATTATAATCTACAGTTATAATAACTATATTCCACGCTGCCTGCAATTATTTTCTCCACCACTGCCTTCGAGACAATATCATTAAAATAAGCATATCGAAGAAATCAGTCCTTAAAAGGAAGCCATTTTTCAAAGCAGCCTGCAGTGTACCGGCAATTATACAACTGCTCATACACTGATTTACATTTTCGGGTCAGCTATCCGCCATTATATCACAAGGAGACCATATGAATAACAATAACACCAATATAAATCATGCCACACTGAACCTCTACAATATATTCCTCACCGTCGCACAGACAATGAACCTCTCTGCAGCCTCCAAAAGGTTATTTATCAGCCAGCCCGCTATTAGCAAGGCAATAAAACAGCTGGAAAATGAGCTTGGTACCACACTGTTCTTCCGCAATTCAAGAGGCGTACAGCTAACCGAGGATGGTGAACTGTTATATTCCCATATTTTTAACGCTTTCAATGAGATAGCCACAGGTGAACAGCTTCTCAATTCCAGAAAAGAGCTTGGCATCGGCAGAATACGTTTCGGAGCCAGCAACACCCTCTGTAAATATATTCTTCTGCCAAGACTTCAAAAATATGTACGCAGGAACCCACATATAAGCATCTCCATCAACTGCCAGTCCTCACTTCATACGCGCACGCTAATCGACAACCGCGATATTGATATAGGACTTATTGCAACACCCGATTCGCAGAGAGGGCTTAAATTATATAGTGCAGGCTCCATCCATGACACCTTTGTGGCATCCCCCGGGTATATAAAGAACCTTCTTCTTAGGGAAAACACTGATATGGGCAATCTTTTCCACGGAGCCAACCTCATGCTCCTTACAAGGGATAATGTTACAAGAACCTATGTGGATTCCTACCTCAATGATATAATGCTGTCGCAGACAACCCTCATGGAGATAGGAAGCATGGATCTACTTATCGAATTTGCCAAAACAGGGCTTGGAATAGGCTGTGTCATACGCGAATTTGTAAAAAATGAGCTTGAATCCGGTGCACTCATGGAAGTGACACCTCCGAATCTGAACATAAAAAAAAGAGAGGTAAGCTATTGTGTCAACTCTAACATTCCCCTCTCAAGTGCGGCTATGGATTTCCTCGATAATTACAGACTATAAAACAGCACATTCCCTTTCTCCTGATATTTTGTTAATTAGTATCATCAGATAAATTCTCATCTACCTCAACCGTATCCGTTTCGTCCGGGTCAGTCTTATATTTAGGAAAAAGAGGAATCCCATCTGCCCAATAATCTACACGCTCATCATACCTCTCATTAAGCCACTGTACCGCAGCAAGCCGCCCATCCTCCGTAAAGGGAAACTGTGCTGTGGTCTTTTTCTGCCTCGTCTTATCATAGTTATATGGTCCTCTCCATATCGTCACATCGAACAATGCCTCATCATTTTTATGTGGGTCATGGTTGAACACAACATTCTCCAGCGGATTGCGCGCCAGCCTGAAATGCATGCCGCCACATTCTCCGATATACGGACTGCCGTACTGAAAAAAATTAAAACCTAATATATCATCCAATTCTATTCCCATTTTCTTACCCCATATTCATGCTCTGTTTTTCCTATCCTATAACATCATATTATAATGTTTCATTTTCTACATTTCAATAATGAAAATGTTGCGCCGGCAAATGTTACACAATCGAATATTGTTATCCTATGACAGCCAGGATTATACCGACTTAATTATTTCCGGAATTCATATTTTGTAATAAAATGTAGTGGTAAAGATATGTAGTGATAAAAACATGTTCTATAAGCTTAGAACATGTAGCGTATTATACACTCGTACATTAAATAAGCATGTTTTGACACAAGCATCATACATAATTATTTATGTCAATACTTTCAACAGTAGTTTAACCAATATTACTTGCTAGTTAATTTCAATAGTCCTTGTTTTTTGGTATTTTGTATTTATCGTTAAATTTTACTTTAACAATAAATAATGTACAGGAGGTTTTATATGAATTGTACTTCCCATGATACTAATCGTATCATAGGTAATAAGATTTACCAGCTTAGGCGTTCCATTAACATGACGCAACAGGAGCTCGCAGAAAAAGTCGGAATATCTGTAACATTCTTATCAGAAATCGAGAACGGACGAAAATCCATGTCCGTGGACACCCTAATCAAGCTTTCAAAAGGTCTTCAGGTTTCACTGGACACAATAGTTTTTGGAAAAGATGCCGAAGATGACATGCAAAAAGATGTTGTTTCCATGATGTCAACACTTCCTCTCGAATACAATGAATCCATTCTGGTAATCGCCCGTGAGTTCACACGCCTTAATCGCAGTAAAAAATAATAATAAAGCCCCATCTCACAGCTTTACCTGTCAGATGGGGCTTTATTATTATACGCTAATAGCTTGTCCTTTGCCGTGGTACTATCTGCCCTGCACAGCTTTCTGTGCAGTCATTTCAATTGAATATTTCTCCGAATAGTAATTAACGTCCTTCGCCATATCGGATACCTCGGAATTCCTCATATCCTTAAGATACTGGTGCGTATTGAAATCATCGGACTCAAATTCCATCATCGCAACAGCTATGTTAGAACAGTGTGCCACAATACGCTCAAGATTTGTCAAAAGGTCATTAAAAACAAAGCCATTGATAGCATCACAATTACCGCTCTGAAGTCTCACGATATGATTTCTCTTAAGCTCCGCACAGAGCATGCGCACTGTTATCCTTAAGGGTTCTACCTGTCGAGCCATATCTATATTATCCTCGGTAAATGACTTCACGGTCATATCAAGCTCTTCCTTAACAGCATTATATAAAATAGCCAGTTCCCTGTTGGCATCATCCGAGAACTTAATCTTTTTCTCCACTATCTCCCTCGCCGCACGCGATATTCCGCAGGCATGGTCGGCAATTCGCTCAAAATCACTCACTGTGTGAAGATACTTAGAGTTCTGTCTGGTCTGATTTTTGTTAAGACCTATAGCAGTTATCTTCATCATGTATGTATCAAGCTTATCCTCGTACTTATCAATTACAGTTTCTTTCTCCTGAATAAGATTGTACTGTTCAACAGAATAATTTTCCATCAGGTCAAATGCTCTCATAACATTCTTCTGTGCTTTTCTCGCCATACCATTCATGACTGTTCCGACCTGTGTAAGAGCAAGCTCAGGGTTCCTAAGGAAACGCTCCTCAAGCAAATCAAAATCCGCCTGGTCTTCAACATCATCCGGTGAATCCTTGATTATCCAGAACATAAGCTTGTTAATCTGCTTAATAAAAGGTGCCAGAATAATGATAGTAACTGTTCGGTATATGGTGTTGAGAAGTGCAATTGATACAGATTTCATCTCTAAATCCATAAATGCAAACTGTCCACCACGAGTCACCACAGCCTGTATTGCGTAAAAAAATGTTCCGCAGATAACCATACCTGCCAGATCATTAAAAAGATATACAAGCGCTGTTCTCTTTCCATTTTTATTAGAGCTCATTCCACTCATAAGGACAGGACATGCTGCACCGACACCAATACCCATAACTATAGGCAGCGCCGCTGAGAACGGAAGATATCCCGACATGGCAACAGACTGCAGAATACCCACAGACGCGGACGCACTCTGCAGCACAGCAGTAATAATAATACCCAGAAGTATTCCAAGAAAAGGGTTGGAAAACTTCGTGAGCATTCCCATAAAAAACGGATTATCCTGAAGCGGAGCCATAGCATCCTTCATCGTTGACATACCAATCATAAGAATGGTAAATCCAAACATAATATCACCTATAGCCTTGTGAGTCTCCTTCTTTGAAAGGTTTCTCACAAAAAGACCGACTATCGCAACAATAGCGGCAATACTTGATGATGACAGAAGTGCCGCGACGCCACCTGCCCCTTGAATATCCGACAGACATAGAATCCACCCTGTGATACTCGTTCCTATATTAGCACCCATTATGATACCAATTCCCTGTACAACCTTCATCATACCGGAATTTACAAATCCGACTACCATAACAGATGTTGCTGAGGATGACTGTATAATAGCTGTAACCCCCGCTCCCAACAAAATTCCCTTAAGCGGAGTACTTGTCAGCCCATATAAAAGCGTCTCAAGCTTATTTCCCGCAACCTTCTTAAGACCATCTCCCATCACACTCATACCATACAGGAAAAGTGCGATACCACTAAACAGTCCCAGAAATAATAACGTTACCGATACAGCATCCATAACCACGTCCTCGTTTCTTTTATTCTTTTATTCTCCTATTCATAACATACGTGATTATTGTAATACAGTTTTTTTCGTTTTTCAAGAAATTTACAGTGCCATTGCTCATTGTTCACAAATATTTTACAATTCCGCCTTCTGGCTGTCCTGACACAAATAATACCAATCCGGCTTGTTGTGTACGTTTTTAAACTGAGGCTGCTGCAACTGTAATAATTGCATTGTGGTCACTGACGATTGTTACGCAGGAACATAACTGGTTTTGCAGGCATTAGCGTTTATAGTAAAAACACAGGTTCTTAGACTATAAGCATTATAAGCACATCTGTTATAACTGCAAGCACTAATCTCTGCTTCGCAGACATTTGTCTTTAATTGCAAACGCTATTGTTAACTTCTCTTGTTAAATTTGTATCCTGTGATTGAACCTACAATTCCCCCGGCGATATGTGCCATATTAGATATATTGTCATCCAGAAATATACCATCATACACCTGCTGACCAAGGTAAATCATTGCTACAAGCACAAAACTGATAGGAATTTCCCCCTCCCTAAAGCTCGTAAACGATGTCAACAATATAAACGCGAACACCACTCCACTCGCACCGCAGAGTGCAACCCGCGGAAAAAATATATAATTTATAAGTCCCGTCACAAGCGCTGTGACAAGAATGATCTTCAAAATATTGTCCCCACCATGCTTCTCCTCAAGCATAGGTCCAAGCAATAGCAGATATGAGGCATTTCCTATAAAATGCACCCACCCGCTATGTCCAAGCACATGCGTGAAGAACCGCAGATACGTCAGTGGATTGGTGAGCGACGAATGATACGTCATAAACAAAAGCGCATTGCTCGCCCCTTGTGTCATATAATTTAGCAGCGTTGCCGAAAAACACAGCAGCACAAATGTGAGTGTAACCGGGGCATTGTAGGTCAAGCGGATTTTTTTCATAAAGTTTGCCTCCTTTATATTGGTTTAAATAGTTAATTACTTCAAATAGGTAATCTATTTAAAATTCAAAAATTTGCGTCTATCTTTAAAGCTCTTTTTATTTAAAGGCTTTTTCTTATAAGTTCCTATTATTTTAATAAATGCTTCAGCCTAGAATTTTTTAAGGTTAGCTTCCAATTTCGCATAATATACAGCAGCTACATCAATATTTCTAATCAGCTTGTCTTTCTTCTATCCTTATGATGTTATGTTGTTTTTATCCTCTGGCATTCCTCCAATTTTCTCTATTTAATTGTAGGAAGATATTTTTGCTTAGTCAATGGCAGGATTCAATTATTAAATAGTTTTCTTGTATATTTTTCTTGGATAGTCTATTTGAATAATAATTCCAATTTTCCAAAACTTCAATATCAGCTTAATTGTTATATTTTTGCAAAATTATTGTTCACAATCACAGCGCAATGATATATAATCAAAAAAAATCATAAAATCACTGTTTTCACTTTCAAGGAGACCCGACAAATGATTATCTTGATTATTATTTTAATTCTTATTGCTTTGATTGCCGCCGCAGTATTTCTGGTGCTTCACATTGTTCCAATCCTGGTAGTATTCTTCTCAATCTGTGGTATATTGCTCATCTTGAGTCCACCGAAGCATGGGAGGAGGTAATTGCTTGGTATGATATAATTCGATGAAAAGACAGCAAAACAGGTTCTTGGTTGTTGTTCCCAGTTATCGCTTGGTATGATATAATCGCATTATTGTATCAAGAATATAAGCCAAGGTTGTTGTTCCCAGTTATCGCTTGGTATGATATAATATTGTATCCTGTGTGAGGACGTTGACGCAAGTTGTTGTTCCCAGTTATCGCTTGGTATGATATAATTCCTTCCATTGTGCGATAACCTTGCCGCACGTTGTTGTTCCCAGTTATCGCTTGGTATGATATAATAGAGATACAAGTTCATACATAGAAGATTGTGTTGTTGTTCCCAGTTATCGCTTGGTATGATATAATCTACAATGAACACAAGCCACTTGCGCAGGGTTGTTGTTCCCAGTTATCGCTTGGTATGATATAATCAGACATTGACTTTGTGGAAACCGACACAGTTGTTGTTCCCAGTTATCGCTTGGTATGATATAATGAAAACCATTCCCAATCATTCGCCCGAGCAGTTGTTGTTCCCAGTTATCGCTTGGTATGATATAATCGGACAAAAGTGTTAAGGAAATCGCCTATTGTTGTTGTTCCCAGTTATCGCTTGGTATGATATAATAAATTCCTCCACTTCTTCTTCTGCCACGTGTTGTTGTTCCCAGTTATCGCTTGGTATGATATAATCCACTGTGAAAGTGTCATTTCTGGCGGTGGTTGTTGTTCCCAGTTATCGCTTGGTATGATATAATCAAAACCATTCCCAATCATTCGCCCTTGCAGTTGTTGTTCCCAGTTATCGCTTGGTATGATATAATACTATTAAACGATTATTGACTTTAATAGTGTTGTTGTTCCCAGTTATCGCTTGGTATGATATAATTTGATGTTTCGAAATTCTTTTCGGGCTGGGTTGTTGTTCCCAGTTATCGCTTGGTATGATATAATTTAAGAGGTGCAGGCATGGCAGAGGGAAGAGTTGTTGTTCCCAGTTATCGCTTGGTATGATATAATTGTCCCAGTTTTTATATAGCAACACGCCGGTTGTTGTTCCCAGTTATCGCTTGGTATGATATAATTCTCCGGAATAGTTGTGACGCCCGTTCCGGTTGTTGTTCCCAGTTATCGCTTGGTATGATATAATAGAACACTTGCGCATTGCAGAACACCATGAGTTGTTGTTCCCAGTTATCGCTTGGTATGATATAATGCACAGGCTTTTTGGATTTTATCGAGGGTTGTTGTTGTTCCCAGTTATCGCTTGGTATGATATAATACTACATAAGATTTACCATATACACCGCTAGTTGTTGTTCCCAGTTATCGCTTGGTATGATATAATAATACGCTTGCAATAGTTATAATTGCTGCTGTTGTTGTTCCCAGTTATCGCTTGGTATGATATAATCATCCATACCCTTTGCCATAGGCATAGCGAGTTGTTGTTCCCAGTTATCGCTTGGTATGATATAATATGGAGAATGTAACGTATGGTGACTTTTTGGTTGTTGTTCCCAGTTATCGCTTGGTATGATATAATCCGCCAGAAGGACGGTTACTGCCCGTTCCTGTTGTTGTTCCCAGTTATCGCTTGGTATGATATAATGAAAACCATTCCCAATCATTAGCCCGAGCAGTTGTTGTTCCCAGTTATCGCTTGGTATGATATAATAGGTTGTCTATATGATATTTAGCGCACGCTGTTGTTGTTCCCAGTTATCGCTTGGTATGATATAATATATCGTTCATAATTTCGTTGTACTTTTTAGTTGTTGTTCCCAGTTATCGCTTGGTATGATATAATATTGCAGGCAATAAGCAAGAAGCTTGATAGTTGTTGTTCCCAGTTATCGCTTGGTATGATATAATCAACAGATAGAACCGCCATCATCAATGCGGGTTGTTGTTCCCAGTTATCGCTTGGTATGATATAATACTATAACAGCCCTCAGCAGGTGGCTTGTTGTTGTTGTTCCCAGTTATCGCTTGGTATGATATAATTAGGCGATTTTCTCGCCCTCGTTTTTCTCAGTTGTTGTTCCCAGTTATCGCTTGGTATGATATAATTATTTACGGCAGCACAGACAGGACAGATATGTTGTTGTTCCCAGTTATCGCTTGGTATGATATAATTGTTGGTAAGGACTTCATCCGCATAGCGTTGTTGTTGTTCCCAGTTATCGCTTGGTATGATATAATTGTAAACGGCAAGTACCGTATCAGGGTTCAGTTGTTGTTCCCAGTTATCGCTTGGTATGATATAATAGGCTTCAGGAAGCGGTTGGTGCAAAGAAGGTTGTTGTTCCCAGTTATCGCTTGGTATGATATAATTGTGTCTGTTGGGATGACAGGAAAGCAATTGTTGTTGTTCCCAGTTATCGCTTGGTATGATATAATTGACTACATTATATTAAGATGCTGCGGTTGTTGTTGTTCCCAGTTATCGCTTGGTATGATATAATGCAAAACCTGATAAAGCCGTATCAGAGGTGTTGTTGTTCCCAGTTATCGCTTGGTATGATATAATTTGCAAATATTTTCAAGGCTCCGATCAATGGTTGTTGTTCCCAGTTATCGCTTGGTATGATATAATAGATACATACTTGTCGAGGATTGATAGCCAGTTGTTGTTCCCAGTTATCGCTTGGTATGATATAATTCAGTCATTGCCTTGTCGATGTACTCGCCGGTTGTTGTTCCCAGTTATCGCTTGGTATGATATAATATGTAATCGCCTATATTGCCACTTCCGTATGTTGTTGTTCCCAGTTATCGCTTGGTATGATATAATTATAAGTTTCCATTCTTTTCCAAAATGGATGTTGTTGTTCCCAGTTATCGCTTGGTATGATATAATAAAATATTCTGTGAAAAAATCCTTTACTAAGTTGTTGTTCCCAGTTATCGCTTGGTATGATATAATTCATCCGCTGAGAGTTTAATGCTCGCCTGAGTTGTTGTTCCCAGTTATCGCTTGGTATGATATAATGTGACACATCCTGTCGAATCTGTGTCGCCGGTTGTTGTTCCCAGTTATCGCTTGGTATGATATAATGTTATAATCCCATGAAAATACTCCCGAAGCGTTGTTGTTCCCAGTTATCGCTTGGTATGATATAATAGTTAGTCTTGCAGATATTGCCGCAGTAAGTTGTTGTTCCCAGTTATCGCTTGGTATGATATAATTGTGTAGATGTATTCTGCACTGCTACTGTGTTGTTGTTCCCAGTTATCGCTTGGTATGATATAATTTTAAATTTTTTATGCTATTTTTTCTGATGTTGTTGTTCCCAGTTATCGCTTGGTATGATATAATAACAATGCCGGGGCAACGCCAACGATGCAGGTTGTTGTTCCCAGTTATCGCTTGGTATGATATAATTCGGATTACCGCAAGCAAGAGAACGAGTTGTTGTTGTTCCCAGTTATCGCTTGGTATGATATAATGTGTTCTGTATATTATATAAATTACTGTTAGTTGTTGTTCCCAGTTATCGCTTGGTATGATATAATTATCCGAGTGAGAGCATCAATGAATTTTCGGTTGTTGTTCCCAGTTATCGCTTGGTATGATATAATTTTTCTGCGTCGTCTGCAATTCCCATGCAAGTTGTTGTTCCCAGTTATCGCTTGGTATGATATAATATATAGGTTTTCTCATAAAGTGGATTGAGTGTTGTTGTTCCCAGTTATCGCTTGGTATGATATAATCTGTGGTGGCTCCCATTTCTTTAGCTTTGTGTTGTTGTTCCCAGTTATCGCTTGGTATGATATAATTTTGAAGCCATAATAAACAACATATCATAAGTTGTTGTTCCCAGTTATCGCTTGGTATGATATAATTGGAGTAAACGCTATAAAGAAAGATTTTCGGTTGTTGTTCCCAGTTATCGCTTGGTATGATATAATCAACCACCTTTGTATGACTTGCGAATGTAAGTTGTTGTTCCCAGTTATCGCTTGGTATGATATAATATGTCAAGTACTTCCTTTGTACCATCTTCTGTTGTTGTTCCCAGTTATCGCTTGGTATGATATAATTTAAACAGTCATTACTCTCGACGTAAAACAGTTGTTGTTCCCAGTTATCGCTTGGTATGATATAATGTTTTTCAATGTCTTTTTTGCATGTCTTTTGTTGTTGTTCCCAGTTATCGCTTGGTATGATATAATTTACTTAAAATAAACCTATATTTTTAATTTGTTGTTGTTCCCAGTTATCGCTTGGTATGATATAATAGGTCATAGAGATTTATGTTTCATTAAATGTTGTTGTTCCCAGTTATCGCTTGGTATGATATAATAAATTGCACGAGGGATGAAAAAGTTCGTGCGTTGTTGTTCCCAGTTATCGCTTGGTATGATATAATAATCGTGCTGACGACAATCTATCTCTTATAGTTGTTGTTCCCAGTTATCGCTTGGTATGATATAATATTTCAACCGCATAATCAGATGCACCAACTGTTGTTGTTCCCAGTTATCGCTTGGTATGATATAATCCAGAATGACCTTCCAAACCGCCTAACCACGTTGTTGTTCCCAGTTATCGCTTGGTATGATATAATCAGCTGCAATCGCTTCAAGCTGGCGCAGTGGTTGTTGTTCCCAGTTATCGCTTGGTATGATATAATTGATGACGCAGCCGATCACGAAGATATAAAGTTGTTGTTCCCAGTTATCGCTTGGTATGATATAATATTTAGGTAGTGGTATAGCTGATGGCTTTGTTGTTGTTCCCAGTTATCGCTTGGTATGATATAATAGGAAGAAACGGAGAGACGAGCAGAAAATGTTGTTGTTCCCAGTTATCGCTTGGTATGATATAATTTGGGAACTGGTAGATGTGAGAGGTTCACAGTTGTTGTTCCCAGTTATCGCTTGGTATGATATAATTGGCGAAAAAGTGTATTGCTTGCCAGATAAGTTGTTGTTCCCAGTTATCGCTTGGTATGATATAATCGCATATACTCATACAAAGCAATCATGTTGGTTGTTGTTCCCAGTTATCGCTTGGTATGATATAATTTTGGCGTTCGGTCATTAAAGAAATAAGAAGTTGTTGTTCCCAGTTATCGCTTGGTATGATATAATTTTTCTCCCCTTTCCGCATAACAGATATAGTTGTTGTTCCCAGTTATCGCTTGGTATGATATAATAATTGCAAATATAATAATTGCAATCAAAAAGTTGTTGTTCCCAGTTATCGCTTGGTATGATATAATCCGCCAGAAGTACCACTACTGCCAGTTCCTGTTGTTGTTCCCAGTTATCGCTTGGTATGATATAATAAGGCGGTCGCCCCTACCAAGAACGAACCGGTTGTTGTTCCCAGTTATCGCTTGGTATGATATAATTGGCTACATTATAATAAGCCCTTGCTAGTGTTGTTGTTCCCAGTTATCGCTTGGTATGATATAATAAACTCAATGTGATAAAACATCAATTATCAGTTGTTGTTCCCAGTTATCGCTTGGTATGATATAATAAAAAATAGCCGCCGTAGAGGATGCCAGCCGTTGTTGTTCCCAGTTATCGCTTGGTATGATATAATACGTGTGTTGACCAAATGCGGAAGCCCACAGTTGTTGTTCCCAGTTATCGCTTGGTATGATATAATTTTGATTATAAACTTTGTTATCAAAAGCTGTTGTTGTTCCCAGTTATCGCTTGGTATGATATAATTCACCATTCTCCTCTTCTTTAGCATTTATTGTTGTTGTTCCCAGTTATCGCTTGGTATGATATAATCTGGCAGAGTATCGCTTTAGCGATTTGCAAGTTGTTGTTCCCAGTTATCGCTTGGTATGATATAATTCTACGGCGCTCTCTGTAAGTGTCGGTATCGTTGTTGTTCCCAGTTATCGCTTGGTATGATATAATGGTGTTTTGCCTTTTATATACTCAAGCAGTGTTGTTGTTCCCAGTTATCGCTTGGTATGATATAATCTGCCGTGGGTTCTATTTTGGGTGCCGTGTGTTGTTGTTCCCAGTTATCGCTTGGTATGATATAATTTAAAATATCTGCCAAATCAGCACGCAGAGTTGTTGTTCCCAGTTATCGCTTGGTATGATATAATGCATAGGCAGTTTTAACCGCATTGACACGGGTTGTTGTTCCCAGTTATCGCTTGGTATGATATAATGCAATACAGTCAAAGCCAGTCCTTGTCCGGTTGTTGTTCCCAGTTATCGCTTGGTATGATATAATAAGAGGTTCTTCAACTGCTGTTTTCCGACAGTTGTTGTTCCCAGTTATCGCTTGGTATGATATAATTCATCAAGCTCAAGCAGCTTTGAGCAGTTAGTTGTTGTTCCCAGTTATCGCTTGGTATGATATAATTTTTGTCGGAGATTTGGTGGGCGGTACTTGTTGTTGTTCCCAGTTATCGCTTGGTATGATATAATCAACGAACACGCCACAGGAGCAGAGGGATAGTTGTTGTTCCCAGTTATCGCTTGGTATGATATAATCGGCTCTTGTACCCCTGTCTCTTTGCTTCCGTTGTTGTTCCCAGTTATCGCTTGGTATGATATAATCTCCAGCATGGTGTCCGAAGAAAGCGGAGGGTTGTTGTTCCCAGTTATCGCTTGGTATGATATAATAAACCCTCCTTTGCTTGTATATATTATACTGTTGTTGTTCCCAGTTATCGCTTGGTATGATATAATTACGCAAAGAAGTAGAAAACAGGAGGACAAGTTGTTGTTCCCAGTTATCGCTTGGTATGATATAATGCTGGGATAATACTTTCTTACATCCAGCTTGTTGTTGTTCCCAGTTATCGCTTGGTATGATATAATCCACAGGACGGTATGTCAATAACCGCTCCAGTTGTTGTTCCCAGTTATCGCTTGGTATGATATAATAGAATTATTTAATATACCACTGCCAGAAAGGTTGTTGTTCCCAGTTATCGCTTGGTATGATATAATCACCTGCAATCCGCTGCATTCTCTTGAACAGTTGTTGTTCCCAGTTATCGCTTGGTATGATATAATACAAGAATGATTATGCCGTTAATAACGCCTGTTGTTGTTCCCAGTTATCGCTTGGTATGATATAATTCAAACTGGCTGTTCTTCTTTCCGGCATTTGTTGTTGTTCCCAGTTATCGCTTGGTATGATATAATGGTAGCGCCTGCCCCAGTCCCCCTGCCAGTGTTGTTGTTCCCAGTTATCGCTTGGTATGATATAATTTCGCATCAAATATCCGTTCGCTGGTATTGTTGTTGTTCCCAGTTATCGCTTGGTATGATATAATAGGGAACGAAAAATCCCCGTGATTACTTATACTCACGGGGATTTTCATGCAAAAAAACAAGTCACATTTATGATTTTTAATCCTCAAACCATTCTTTTTTCAAAAAATATTTATCAAATCCGTAGACTCGTCCATATCGTGGAAGGTCGATGTTCCCAAAAGAATGTCTATAGATGAATACTGCTTTTCAGACAATATCAGACAGCGAACCGCTCCTTTTTGAGGCAAATTTTGCTTTAAGCGCTGCTTGTGCGTCTCGATTGAATCCGCGCCATTACATAATCTTGAATATACAGACCACTGAACCATAATATATCCGTCTTTTAAAAGAAATCTGCGAAATTTTGCTGCCGCTTTCCTGTCCCTGTCCTTTACGACAGGCAAATCAAAAAATACCATCAGTCTCATAAATTTATTCATAGCTATGCACCTGCAACGGTATCAATTCCGGGAGTTCCAGGTCCGTTCTGTTTCCCTGTATCGCCCCACTATAGCTGTAGACAAGCATGTCAATACAGTTGCTGACAATGCGCTTCTCTCCTTTCACTGACATATCATAGTTAATTATATTAAATAACCCTCTCTTTATCTGCGGCGTCAAATCGGCATCAACCTCCGAAATGTCAAAATGGCTTGCCACATACAAATCAACCAATGGTCTAAACACTTCAATAAGGTCATCTGCCAGATTAAAACCATTCAGTTCGCTGTGATGGAACATTCCGAGCGAGGGCTCTAAACCATAACACACAACTGACCTTGCAATCAGCCCCCTTATTATCGCATATGCGTAGTTCATCGCAGAATTTACAATACACTCATCTGCTCTTGTAAATTCATCGCCATACAAAACACGAAAATAGTACGCCGCTGCCTTTGCCTCAACGTGCGTTTTGTCCCCTGACTGCACTTCTTTTGTCATCGAAAGAAGCTTTTCGTATCCGTCAAGCCCCATCTCTTTGAGACACAATGCCTGATTTTTTATCTTACACACAATAATCTGCTGCCACAACCGCTTAATCAACGGCTTTCCAACCTCAATCTGCTTGATGAGCAGTTTGAAATGTCTGCTGTGCTTCACCATCGGAAGAAGAACCGCATTTGGAAGATGTTTTTCATCGCAGACATACAATGCAATTCCCTGTTTTGCAAACTCCGAAAGCATATATGCTGATATCGCAACAGCCTGATTTTCTATCAGAACGCAGTTAATATCCTCCAGCGGAAAACTGACGCCCTTTTCACCTATCACCAACTGCTCGTTTTTGATATGCAGACCTACAGAACTGTCAATCTTTATGTTACGATATCCCATATATACCTCCCGAAAACTAATTGAATGTCATTCTTTTTTCTTTACTTACAAATGAGATATTTCCTAATACATCTATCTGACATTTTTGTAACTTTCTCAAACTCTGAATACCAAGCCCCCTAAACATGGCACTACTATCATGTAATTTTCCCGCAATGCTCGCAGTACTTGTATCAGCTCCAGTGTAATAAGCATACATTTTTTCCACTTTGCCCGTCACATTGTCAATATCCTTCGTCTGGACTCCCTTATCACTCTCAATATAAATCAAATCCCTCGAATAAAGGCTGAAAATAAAATTCTCGTCATTCATCAAACGCCACTCTGAAGGCATTTTTGCCTGTGTCGCCGCCCTATTAGGCAACCTTTTCTTCACCACATCAGCCGTGTAAATCGGGACAAAATAGTATTTTTTCTTACCCTTGTTTTCCTCGCAGAACACATCAATTCTGACCATGGAGCCATTGGCTGCTATCCCATTTCCCTCTCTTACAAGCACTCCTGATGTCTGCTTTTCAAACACCTTAATTTTCTTGACCACAGGTCCCGGAGTTCCATCCGACTTTGGCTTATGGAACGGCTCTGCAAAAGCCTTTTTAGGGTCATTTCCGTACTGATTAAGTCGGTCGACCAGTGCCTCGTAGAGCAGTCTGTCACTGTCTGGGTTAAAAAACTCCTTTATTTCGCCATCCTTCAGCTTGATATCCTGAATAGATTTCTTCGTCACCACATAACCGCCGGTTTCAAAGACGCTTCCTCCGTCCTCATAATACTTCGCCGACCGTATAGTCTCCTCGTGTGCCTGTCCGCTGACCTTGTGATTTGGCATTCGCGAGACAAATATTCCGTCAAGTACGCCCCTGCGTCCCGGTCTGCCCTCAACAAACATCCACTCAGGATAATTTATCCAGTTAAACACATCTCTGTGCGACAGAATAAATTCCCTCGGCGACGTTCCCGAGGAAACACCTTCTCCCATTGTGCTGTATCTTGACATACGAATATCCAGCTCGTCTACGAAATGCTCCCATGGCATCGGAAGCCTTACGCCGAACTTCTCATCCCAGTCCTCGCGCGAAAAATTGTCGCGGTTTAATATTTCTCCCGTCTCCTCGTCCACGAACTCGAAGCCTCTCGAATAAGCCAACTCTCTGCCCTTTGAATAGCGGGATATCCTGTTAATCATTCCATCGGTTGTACATGCTATGACAACAGCGTCCTGTGCGTGATGGGTGTCGGTGCGTCTGTCCTTGCCTGCGAGTCCCCATCTCTTGCTGAGATAATGTGTTATAGCGCCGTTTACAGCCATAACCTGCTTTTTTCTCTTCCTCTCGAGATTGAGGTAAGGTTTTAACACAAGGTTCTGGCGTATCATATTGTAAATAATTCTTGTTATGTATTTTGTGTCTGTGAGGTTACGCTCCTTAAATTCTGCTTTCTCCTCGTCAGATATATGCTTTTTTAGGAGCTTAAGCTGTTTTTTATAATCCTTAACGGTATTTTTGACCAAAGTCTCATATTGGTTCCACGCCATCTCGCCTTTTTCAGCCATGATATACTCATAAGGTGTCCGGTTGCCCTTCTGCCTGTTCTCTGCAGCCTTCACAAGTACCTTATTGCGATATGAATCGTCAAAGGTAATGCTGTACGGCAATATATGGTCAACATCATATCCTCCATTTGATGAGAAAAGGTCATTTATATCAATCTTTTCGCCTGAATAAAGACATACTCCTCCCTGCTCCTCCCAAAGACGGAACTTTACTATATCCTGCCCGGTCGGATTTGGCTTGTATTCCCTAACACGACCTAAAACCTTGTCATTTTCCTTCTCTCTCGCCTCCATATCGGACTTGATTTTTCTTCTCTCATCGAAATCCTTTGACATCTCCCTCGCAAGCTCAATGTTCACAGCCTGCGGACTGCCGTACTCGAGTATAATCGCGTTGATTACCTTGATGGTCTGCGATACAGAGCGTCTGACAACAGGGTTCGTGATATCATTTACAATGTTGGTGATATTTTTACCTTTTAACAAAATCGACTTTTCGCCGTTATTCTCAGCCCTGAAATCATACCCTGCAAGCTCACAAGCCTTATCGTAAGTATTTCCCTCAAGCAGGAACGGAATAATTTTCCCCATAGCCCTGAGTGATAGATTATGAAATTTACTCGGTGACATTTCAAGCAATGCGTCATAACATTCTGAAGCGATATCATGTTCAGCCAAACGCCTTATTCTGCTGTCATCATTCTTGTACAATGTAAGTATCCTGGCTATGTCGTCATACAGCTTTATCTTATCCGGTGACAAATGTTCCGATACAACCTCTTCCCCGAGAGCCTTGCGTATCTTGTGATAGTTCTCCATTTTCACGAAATCTGTATCTTCAGGAGATTTTTTGCTTCCCGATTTCTGACTATAATTAAGATTATAGAACTTATCCTCCTCCGCTAAACCAATCGTCTTACTTGACCTGCGTGACCTTCAGCTTGGCATCACCGCTGACAAGGTAGCCGCGGTCTGCGACCTGACCGCCCATCTCGGCATAGAACGGGGTCTTGTCCAGTACGACAAGCACGCCCTCCTTGACCTCGCCGG